>ERZ791801.695-NODE-695-length-29400-cov-12.739104_pt1 | contig 29400 bp, 26 predicted proteins | sample MGYA00510309_ERZ791801 | MGnify/ENA primary metagenome ERZ791801 (study PRJEB30046, sample SAMN00791979) | human gut metagenome | study: EMG produced TPA metagenomics assembly of the A metagenome-wide association study of gut microbiota in type 2...
GTAAGCAAAGATAGCTAATTTTAAAACTTACCAACCAGATATTTCCGCTGAGCCTTTGTTACGAGGTGGACGAAAAGGTGGACTTGATTTCCAGTCTAAAAAAAAGTCCACCTTTTGAGGTTCTATTTCCAACCGTTATGCCAATACGCTTGGCAACAAAGGAACCGGCTCCATTGAAAAACTTCCCTTGGAGAGCTTTGAAGATGTCAATGAGATTCCTTTGGACGGCATATTTGTCCAAAACGGGAACCATACTACGGACGTCTATTTCTACTCGGAGGAATCCAATCCGTACAGAAACGCGACTTTGGATTTGGAAGCACTGAAACAATACAACCGATTCATCTATCCCCTGTCCATCCTCCTGAACCGGACATTGTAAAGCACCAGCCGTGAACAGCATGATGCTTCACGGCTGGCGCTACATTCAGGGTACGAACAAACGTTCGTACTCTTCTTTCCTTCTCCTTTCTATGCCTGATAGGCAAGGCAAGCTATCAATAGCGAATCTTTTCCCAGATAAAAAATGATTAGAATGATAATGACATCGTCATCCGAATACCACTTTTTTGAATATTAGAGTGATTACGATAACTTAATCTCCATACATAATCTACACGGAGAAACTTAAAAATATTTTCAATTCCCACGCTTGCCTCCATGTACGGTGTGCTACCCATCGTATAGGAACATTCAGGGAAGCGATAAAGTCCATTACTCTGACTGACTGCCGGATTATTTTTATCTGTTAGATTTCCCCACAGTCCGCGAAAACAGAATACTTCACGCCATCTCAGTTTTTTGATGAGGGGTAGACGATTGAGCAGGTTACCATTCATATAGTAGGTAATGTCCCAAGAAGCATATTCATCGTTGATGAACTCCAAGGCGTTCATATTGGTGTACGATTCAGGCTGTATCGTGTAAGTCAGATTGGCATTAGGCAGTATTAACAGTGGGTATGGAACCTTCGTCCACACCTTACCTGCCTTAGCTATGAAATCAATATAACCGAATGCCGAGAGCCAGAAACGTTTTTGCACACCAATATCTGTACGATGGAAGTTATAATCAGAACCGAGCACTCCTCTCTTGGCCATAATGTGACTGGCATTCAGAATCAACGCATCGAAAGTAATTGGAACACGCTGATTGCGAGTTTGATAAAACTTCTCGTTATGTGCATATCGGAAGCGTAATTCCAAAGCTGTCATATCATAATGGTCTATAGGAGTCAGGGTGCCATCCGCCCCGATACGTTCAAAAGCAGCATAAGGGGTGGCATACTCACGGCGGTTACGCAGAATAGCATTATAGGATATGCCATTATAGTGTTCTCGCGTATAGGTCAGTTCCGCTTGACGTAGATAGGAAATGAAACGATCTTTCTTGCGGCGAATCATCAACATCATATTGTCCTTGCTGGTGTACATATAGTCCTGTCCCATTTTATTGATATCGTACATATATTCCAGCCTCAAGGAGTGCATGGGAAATTCCTTACGGAATTCCTTACGCTCATTAAATGAATATTCAACGAGACCATCATATTTTAGCTTCTCGTCATCCAGCCCATAGGCCAAATATCCGTCGAAAAACAAATGCTTGTTGAAAGCAGTGGTCGTGGTTCCGCCTATGCGGAAACGCATCCCTTCCAATGTATTGTTATTCACAGTGGAGTTCATAGGACCGAACTCAAATTTACTTTTATCCGGCTCACGATGTGTGGGAATATAACCATTGAAAAGAATGGAAAGCGTTTTCATGGTAATCCGATAAGCAGGAACGGCATTCAACTTTTCCATTAGTCTTGCCGTCGAATTGGAGTTACGATTCACTGCTTCCTGCGGACGGTGTTCTTCCCAGAAATCGTCCGTCTGCCGATGTGAACCCTGCTGCGTGATGACAGGTGCATCTTCATCGAAAACATTCATCAATCTCCCTGTGGGTGGTTCAAATGAATGATGAGTATAGATGTTCAACCGACGGGCATACATACCTTTCGTACGTTCTGTCAACTTGAAATTCACGCTAATATCATCTTTCGTAATGATTCGTGTACCGTCTGGTGTACGTTCAAACTCCTGATCGACAGTCAGTCTGGAAACAAAATTCAAGTTGATGTCCTTAGGAACATTCAGCACAGCTCGCTTCACAAAATAAGTGGAGTCAAGTGTTACATACAGATGACCTGTGAAGCCGAACGTTTCCGAATTAAAAGGTACGAATCCGAGATCTACACATGGTTTACCATTCACTTGCAGTGTGTCCATAAGGTAGTATTTATAGTAGTTAGGTCCAATAGAAGAAAGTGGACTGACGAAGCGTTGGAGGAAAAGTGGAATGTCATTTTTGAAAATGTCCACCTCGCGGAACACTTCACCAAGGAATTGCTGCACTCCATCGCTGGAAAATATCTCGTCAATCCCCGATGATTTGTACCCTTTAACTACCTGTTTCTCCGAATGTGGCGAACGACGATAGTAAACAGTCTGCACCTTTTCCTTTTCTGACACCGGTAAGATAGTGATGCCATTGTCCAGTGTGTCCACAAACTCTTGCAAGAAGTCGAACTTACCTGTTTTTCCGTCCTTCTTGGGTTTGTGAACATATTCGTTTTTGGCAAAAATCATTTTTTCGTACTGGTCGTAACTGAAATAGTTATGATTCCGAGGATTGTTCTCCTTGCGCAATCTGATGACGTGACGAACGAACTCTACCGCCGGGTTACCCTTCTTTCGATATTTCTCGTGTTGTGGCTTAACGGTGACTTCTCCCAAGGCGATGCCCGTAGGCATAAGACGAATGTCCAGTACAAGGGCTTTTCCTTCCGACATGATGCGCAATTCGTGGCTTTCATAACCTAGATAGGATATTTGCAATGTACCGGGTGTATCCGGCATACTGAACGAGAATCGCCCGTTACTGTCGGTAGCCCCACCAGTAGTTGTTCCTTTTAGGATGACCGATGCATATGGCAATGACTCACCCGTAATGGAATCAGTCACCACACCGCTTACTTGTATATACTGCGCCCGTGCCGTGCATGCCATAATCAAACATATCAACCAGAGTATTGTCTTTTTCCTCATTACAATCATTATACTTTTATTATCTACTTTATAAACAATGCTATAGTTCCTCGCACAATTGCCTACACATTCGCTCATGTCTCCACCGCATATAACGGCACAAGAGCCCCAGAATGAAAATTTCGAAAAAGAAATATAGCCAGGGAATATCAGCAAGGCAGGTCACGTACAGTGCGATGGCACGGGTGTTGAACGTCAGAATGTTTGTCCATTTCATCAACGGGAGTGAGAGTGTACGGAAACGGTTACGGAATGCAGATGGAATATTTTCCATTGCTCCATAGCGCGTGCACAACCGCTGCATCAATTGTTGAAACTCCGGTGTCTGCCTTTCCTGCGTCCGAGTATAATTCACATAAGTCTTCAGAAAGGCTTTCCATAGACGATTTCCCTTCCATGGTGTTTCATCATAGATCCGCTGTTGCTGTACGGAGTTGTCCAACTCACTGCCTGCCTCGCCTTTTAAGAAGAAAAGATGTATCTGGCGGTAATAGTCTGCAAGTTCGCACTGACGGCTATGGCAGTTGAAACCAGAGTATAATACTATGAGAAGAAGCAACGTTGTGGAAATTGCTGCATTCTGTGCTGTATCTGTAATACCAAGACACTGAAATTCCCAAGTATGATGTATGTAAAACCGATAGACAAGACTCAAATAGATGGGAATAAACCACACCTCGCTGGCCGCCCCATCGAGGATACGTCCCAGACGTGTTTTTTTGCCTGTCATACGTGCCAATTGTCCGTCAGCACTATCGTAAAAATTCGCCCACGCCAGCAAGAAAACAGCAATAGTATTAAGCCACAATCCATTTATGCCTTCCGTGCGATAGGAGCCATGGGCAAAGAAGAGAGCTGAGCTTGCACCGATTACCATAGAAAGAACTGTTACAGTATTGGGATGCACACCCAATCTTTCAAACAATTGTGCCCACCAATAGCCGATAGGACGAGTCCATATTCGGTCAAGCCATTCTTCTGTATCATTGGACTTAAAAGTCGATTGGATATTTTTCTTTGTCATGATTATGTATTATTTGTAGTTTCATTATGATTTCCTATTTTCATCAAGAGCAAGCCGATTGAGCAGTAAAACAATTCACGCACGCGACAAATGATACTGATAAACATAGCTATTCCACCAGTCATGCCCATCTGTGCCACGGACATGGCAAAGCCTCCTTCGCGCCCGCTCAATTGCAGAGGCATAAAACCAAGTAAATTTGCAAAGAGCGATGTAAACGCAAGTATGAGAAAAGAATAAAGGAATATAAGTAAAGTACCTGTCACTCCTCCGCCTCCATCTGTACCCAACAATCTTAGCATAAAGAATATCTCAAAACTTTGCAGCATTCGTCCTGCATACTCCAAAAAGAAGCTGCCGAAGAACGAACGCTTATTCTGTCCGTGCAAGTCTGATATCTGTCGGTCTATTTTTTCCAAATCGTCATGATGATTTTCGGAGAAACGCTTCTCCCATCGATGCAATCCGGGTATTCTGCCAATAATTCCCACCAGTTTCACAGCCATTCCATACCTATATCCACGAACAAAAAGGTAGATGCCTCCACCACAGAACACTGCAGCCAGAATCAATACTATCACTGCTGCATTGTTCAAAGGCAAGTTTCCACAGATAGAGAGCACAAGATAAACGACAATGCTTGTCACCCAAAACCAGAAATGACTGAACACGTGCATCATGGCAAAGAGCACTACTGAAGAAGTTGCACGTCGTGCATCCATGTACCTGGAAAGTTCCATAATGCGATATGCTTCACCGCCTACCATGCCCATCGGTGTGGCATAATTTAGGGCAAATCCTGTAACGGTCAATTTCAGCAACCGCCAAAAACTAATAGTACAAGGACCGCTGCCACAAATGATAATCTGCCATGCCCACGTGTTCAGTACATAAAGCAGCACCCACAGTCCTAAGCCAGCCAATAATCAGCTTTTATAATGTATGCCCATAGTTCCGTGAAACTCACATCGAATGAACAAAACATCATGACAACCGCCATTAATCCTACAGCAAAAAACAGGTTGTTGATACGTTTTCTCATACCTCTGTCTCACCATCTATTCCCAGATATTTTTCTTGCCATACTCTGTAATAAACGGGCTTTTCAGTCAGGAGCTCTCCATTCGTATCGATGAACAGCTGTGTACTTCCACCTTCTGCACAAAGCAAATCACTGCCCTCCTTATACATTTTATAGGCATAGTCCAACCGTGCACCTGGATGATAGACGTATCGTGTATGTATCATCACCACATCATTCATTTCCAACGGAGCAAGATAGCGAATATGCAGGTCATAAACAGGAGCATATATCCCTGTCTTCTGCATATCGGCATATCCGATTCCGGGCCAGTGCCGTCCGAACGACTCGCGTCCGTCTTCCATATAGGCAACATATGCCCCATGCCATGCACGGCGCATGGAATCAATTTCGCTGAACCGCACCGGCATGCGGCAAATGTCTTCAAGTAACTTCATTTCTCTTTTACATCATGGTTTGAGAATCGAATACATTATCACTGACTTCGGCATCGAATACATAGTTAGAAAAATCGTACTGTGTATAATTTTCTCCCCGTTCGTTGATGCGCAAGCTACACAATTCGATAGCTTTCAGATCGACGGACGCTATGCAGGATGTAAACATGGAACGGCGTTTCACCTTCGTATTGGTTACGATAGGCTTGATAGTTATCGTGCAGACATGATCCTGTATCTCTAGTTTCACGTCTGCCATATCGCTCAAATTAGCATCTCTATCGGCCGAAAGCAGTTTACGGAACACATCCTGTATGATTTCAAACGGATTATTGCCTTTTCCCTTTGCTTTGGCCACATGCTGTTTGCCGTCCCTTACCATGATAAAACTATTGCCAGAGGCAATCAACATCTCTTCGGATTCTCTGAATACCATACTGTAATTGCCTGGTTTTCTATAGTAGAAATGTCCGTTAGTCACAATGTCTTTTGTCAAGGCCTCATTATGACGGGTTTGTCTAACTTTAGCTATCAGCGTATTTACAGTTTTGTATCGCTCCGCAAACTTACGAAAGTCTGTCCTTTGCGCCGATATGCTCGTGCAAACAAGGACGGACAGTATGAGTAGAGTGAATAATCTTTTCATGTTTATTTCTATATTAAGTGTAAAGTCCTCCATTGATAGAGATTACTTCTCCCGTAATGTAAGCCGCCTGTGGAGAGGCAAGAAATCCCACCAGTTCCGCCACTTCTTCAGGAGTACCGAAACGCAGAGCCGGAACAATGTTCTGCAACGCCTCAGTGTCAAGCCCTTCTATCATCTCCGTTTCAATATAGCCAGGAGCCACAGCATTGACTGTCACACGCTTACGAGCTACCTCCAGAGCCAAAGCTTTGGTGGCAGCAATGAGGCCTCCTTTGGCAGCAGAGTAATTCGTTTGTCCGGGTTGCCCTTTCAGCCCACTTACACTCGCTACGTTTATTATGCGTCCCTGCTTATGTACCAACATCGGTTGTAGTACAGTCTGTGTCACATTGTAGAATCCATCCAAGGTTATACTGAGTACTTGATGCCAATCTTTTTCTGGCATGAATACCAGTACATTGTCAAGACGGATACCGGCATTATTTACCAATACCTCTATATACCCGTCTGGGTGATCGCATTCCCATGATTCAATGGCTTTTACTACCTGTTCACGTTTACTTACATCAAACATCAATAACTCTCCATCCTGTCCAGTTTGACGCACAAGCTCCAGGGTCTTTTGAGCCTCGACAGTGTTGCTCACATAATTGATAAGGACATCATAACCCATCCGTGCCAGTTTGATGCAGACAGCACGGCCTATTCCACGGCTGCCTCCGGTTACTAACGCATATTTTTTCATTGTCATATTAATTTTAAATCTTAATTTATTTCATTTCCTATTATTGCCCATATCGCTTCCTTTCCCAACACTTCTGCACAGGTATGGAATGCTGTCATGGTTACTCCGTGCACTCCATGCAACAACAGATTTTGTCCTGTCAGCAGAAGGTTGGGTATAGGGGTTCGTGGAGAAAGCATTGTTAACAAAGGGTTTTGAAAATCCTTACGAATGCCATAAGCACTACCTTCAGGTGTCAACGTATAATCACGCCAGGTGAGTGGTGTGCTAGTGTAGCTATATGAAAGATTCCTGAGACCGGGCAAGACACGTTCGGCCAGCTCGACACACTCATCTGCCTTTCTCTTCTTCATCTCCTTATAATCACCGTCACGTCTCCCCACTCGTGTGTAATACCATTCTTTGCATTGATTCCACAGCATCGGACTCAACAAGTCCACTTGCCTTGTATATTCACTTCCATCCTCCGGCACCCGACAACTGACAAGTACACCTCCTACGCACGTATTATCCTTATAAAAATCCCATACGTTCGGCTTACGGTATATGTAATGATTATTGTTGAAATAACGTAACCCACGAGGTCGGATACGCAATGACACGGTAAACATGCCGAATGTATTCTCCAGGCTGTTGATACGGTTGACAAAGGCAGGTTTCATTGATTTAGCTGATTTAACTAATCCACATGTCTGCGCCGGATGGATATCACAGATAAACAAATTGCCTTCATACCTTTCACCATTGGCACATACCGCACAAGTCAGTTTTCCGTTATCCTCTACCAATTCCTGTACTTTTGCATTGCAAATAATTTCGCCACCCTGATCATGGATCTTATCGGCTAATGAATGAACAATCAATGAGCCGTCACCCTTTAATCTCCAACTGCTCTCGATGAAACCTGCGTTGCCATGCAAAAAAGTGAACAGTGGAAGAGATTCCTTCCGTAGTTCTATTTTCAGTGAAGTTCCGCTAAGAACATTTATCAATAATGGATCACGGATATTCTCTTTCAGATAATTCCATGCCCCTTTTTCCAGAAGTTCGGAGGAAATGACCGGCAACTTATCTGCATGAGGATTAAGGGCAGCAAATTGCTGCATCGAAGAGCTTCTCAGCAATTCTGCATAACGCCTTAAAGCAGTTCGTTCTGAAGGAAAATCTTCACTCAATCTCCTGGCAAATGCATCAAATCCTTCCGCAAAGGCAAAAGTACGCTCACCAATGGTCACACGGTCAAATCCATTGGCATCCAGCCTGTGCCATGGCAAGTCCAGTAGTCCAAAATACTTGAAGGCTGCATGCAACGATTGTCCTTCATCCAATCCACCCACATAGTGAAAACCTGTATCGAAAGCCAATTTATGACGACGGTAACTTTGCAAGCATCCCCCCGGCACAGCCCCCTGTTCTAACACCAACACGCGCCGCCCATGACGAGCAAGAATATATCCACACTCCAACCCGCCTAATCCACCTCCAACAACAATCACATCATACTTCATGTTTCTTCTCCTTTTTATTTATCCAACCATAGACAGCAGGCTGCACCACATAAGAAAGTACTACCGCCGAAATCAATCCCACCAGTGTAGAGAAACCCACGGAACGGATGGCGGGATGCTCGGCTAAAAGCATAGAACCGACCGTGACAACAAGAGTAACGGCGCTGAAGAATATCGCCGTCTTGTGATAGCTCAGCAAGCGACTATCTTTATCACAACAAATAAGCCCATTCATCACAAAAATACTGTAGTCCACGCCAATGCCGAAGATAAACGTTGAAATGATTATGTTTATCAGATTGAACCTCATACCGAATAAAGACATTGATCCAAGAACAATCAGCCAACTCAGCAAGATGGGCAAGAACGCAAGTAAAGTATGCTTCAAGTTAAAATGAAAACTCAGTAACAGTACAACAAAGACAAACAACATGGACACCCATTGCAGTACATTGAAATCCTCATTCATACCTTTCAGTGTATCGGTAGTATAATAATAGGTGTCAAGTACCATAAGATTAGGTTCATTGGTGATAGCATCGCAGATGCGGTGATAATCGCTCATGCTGCTGCGTAGCGTATCATTGGCACAGTGTACGGAGGTAAAGCAGAGATACTCGCCGTTGTAAGACTGCTCCATCAAGGTGGATTGATAGCCAGACGGAATGATACCCGCTTCATAGAGTCTGTCCGGTTCATAGTCGTCTTTCACATAATCAAAGAACGGTGAGAATGCTTCCGGATTAAGTCCGGCCTCCGGTGCAGTCAAGGCAATCAGATAGCGTACCTTTTCAAGCCGATCCTCTGTCCAATAATGCTTCCAGGCATCAATACGCTTCTGTTGTACATGCAGAGGTATGAATAAATTATCTGTATGTGTATAGCCTTTAACCAATCCGATTTGTTGCATCGAGTCTAATTTATCGACTAGCAAAGTAAAGTTTTCGATTGCCTCCTCCATGGTCGTTCCCGAAGCGGCAAAGTACTTCTGTTTCTCAGCGATAGAAGTTTTCCGGCGCAGCAGGTTCTCGGAATAGGTAGTACATTCAGCCTTGTACCCCAAGTTGTGCATATCCGCATCAAACTGGGTGCCTCGCATCACGAAGCAGCCAATGCAGATTATCGTGACCATACAAATGGCAGCCAACAATCCTTTCTTACGATGAAATGGGCAGTCATTGATACGGTCAATGACAGCAAAGGCTCGGTGATTCAGACGATTCGTTGTCTGACACAACAAAGGAGGCAGAAGTAGGAGACTGAATGCTGTTGTTCCAGTAATGGCGAAAGCCGCGAACAGACCGAAATCCTGCAACAAGGGTGTATCGATAAAAAATAGCCCGACAAATGAGCCTATAGTAGTGAGACATCCCAAGCAGATAGGTTTCACCTGATCACGAAGAACTTGTTCCGGATTGCCTAGATACTTGTAATGCGTCAGTACATGCAGTACATAACTCATCGCCACACCCAAAACCACCGCTCCTATGCCCAGGGCTAAAAGCGAGAACTCTCCTTTAAGGAAATACATCATCGCCAACCCGAATAAGGTCCCGAACAGCACAGGCAACAACAAAAGCAGCAATGTATCACGGTTACGGAAACAAACTAACAAGAAAAGAAGTACGAACAAAAGCGAAACGCCTATGGTACTTGTCAAATCATGCTTGATTTGCATGGCATTGTAGAAGCCGCTTGCTGGCGTACCATGATAACAGATACGAACATCGGAAGCTGTTTTAGAAAACTTGTCAGAGAGTTCATTCAACAAGTGGAAAAGGGAAGATCCCTGTCCGGTATCAGTGGCGGAATAGCAAGGTGTAAGGAAAGCTACGCACACAGTAGAATCGGGTACAAAGAAATGTCCGTCAATTGTGCGATAGCTACCTGTTCCGCTTCCAACAAGCGGTTTCATTTGATTTGCCAATAGGTTGCGCAAACCGATAGGATCTGCCAATATGTATTCGGAGTACATTGAGCCGAAGTCACCTGTCAGGTCTGTGCGGTTGCGCTCCATCTGCCGTACGAAGTGCTCCTGTGTCAAAAGGGTATCGATACAAGCATAGAGGGAAGTATCCACGTAAGCGGGAAGATGCCCTTTGAGATAATCAATAGCATCAGGCAGAAGGTCATCAGAAATACGGTAAAATACATCACCTACCAAACTCTGATTCTTACCTGATGCTGCATCATGCATCAGCAAAGAGTCAATGAAAGCATCGCATACTTCGATAATGCGGTCAGTAGAAGCTCCGTTCAAACCTTCAAAAAGTAAAAATGTCTTATCTTTAATACGCAGATTGGCAAAAGCAAGCTTCATGCTGCCATCCTCGTTTCGTGACGATGGCATCAGCTTATTCAAATCTTCTTCTAAATGAATTTGAGCCGCAAAATAGCCGCAAAAGCAGAACAAGCTAACCAATGAAAGCCAATAAGCAGTGCGATGATTGCAGAAATAACGATATATACGGATGCAAAATTCTGTCATACAAACATCTCCCCTTTATAGTCCACGTAAATACGTTTTTCATCACTGATAGTAGCGGTAATAACATAACTGTTATCCACTGGCTGCAAGCTTATCTTTACTAACAGTTCCGGGCAGACTGTAGGAGTAGCAACAGCCGTCAGGCGGCAGCGGTAAATGCTGCTGATATGTAATCGGCATCCCGTCAACCGCTCTGCACATTCTTTAATTGTTTGTATGTTACAAACACCTGGGCAAACGGGGTTACCAGGGAAATGTCCTTTATAAACCTCGTAATCCGGGCAAAGAACAATACGGAACACACCTGTCATCCCGTCACGATGCGTACTAATCAGTTTATAATAGCTATTCGTAAGTATCATATTGCTTCCTTTATTTTTTTAGACGGAGCCTTGTATAAGAGAATAGGACAAAACACAGAATCAAAAATATATTTAACGCTGGATGTATATTTTCATCTCCGTTTCCGCTACTATTTTTTCTTCTATATAGGTTTTACCGGACAGCAACATCACCCCCTCCACTTCTGGTCCTTGTCTAATAATAGTATATAATTCTTCACCTACTCGCGGATAATGATGGCATTTGAAGTTCTTCACTTCACCGATGTAGCCGATAGGTGGCTTTTCTGCTCCGGCTAAGATTGCCAGATATCCGGCAAAGGCCGATGCCGATTGAGCTATATGCTCTATCAGCCCACTTGCCTCAAACTGTCCTTCCTCGTCAAGAAAGAAATTGTCGGAACGAATGGTAAAGGAGGTATGTGCCTCCTCACCATTTACTTCCAACAGTTCGTCCACCATAAGAATCGGACTACGTTGCGGTATCAAATCCTTTATATCCCCATATTTCATACCTTTGGCAGATGAGATTCTATGTAATCATACAAATTATTAAAGGTTTGAATACTGCGTAGTTCTGTGATAGGAATCTTTACCTTATAGGTTTGTTGCACCAAAGCAACCAAGTCAACTAAACTTAAACTGTCTAAATTTAATGTTTCCTTTACATTTGCATCCGGTTCAAACGAAGTTGATTCCACTTCAAATTCTTCGGCTAAAAGGTTATTCACCTGTTCTACGATATCTTCTCGTGTCATAACATTGTTTTATTTAATTAATACTATAATTTTTTACAATAAGCGTTGAGTTCGTTCCACCAAAACCGAACGAATTAGAAAGGAACATATCAAAATGCATCTCTCTACGTTCGGGCAATACGTGAATACATGCCGTATCCTCATCGGGATTCTCAAAATTAAGACTGGCAGCAATGAAATCATTCTTCATCATCAGCATGGAGTAAATTAGCTCACTCGCACCAGCCATCCACATTTCATGTCCAGTCTGGCTTTTCGTAGAGGTCACTGGTACACATCGTTCACCAAATATACGGGCAATGGCTTGTGCTTCGCGGCTGTCTCCAATGCGGGTGGAAGTAGCATGAGCATTGATATAGCCTACCTCTGAAGGCGCAATGCCACTGTTCTTCAGACAAAGTTCCAGTGAACGGGATGGGCCATCTATATTGGGGGTAGAGATATGGTCTCCGTTTCCTGAGAATCCCCAGCCTACTACCTCTCCCCATATGGGCGCACCTCGTCGGATAGCATGTTCGTAACTTTCAAGAACAATCGTTGCAGCACCGCCTCCTGGAACCAGTCCGTCTCTGTCACGGTCAAACGGACGGCTGGCACGTTCCGGTTCCGCCTCGCGCATAGAAAAGGATTGAATGCCATCGAAAGCAGCGACACCATACATGTTAGCCTCCTGCGCACCCCCGCACACAATGCATTCCTGCAAACCTTCGCGTATGAGCAGAGAAGCAAGCCCTATAGAATGAGAGCCTGATGCACACGCAGCTGATGCCGTCAGGTTAATTCCACGCAAGTGAAACAGGCAGGCGAGGTTCATCGTAACTGTAGAATTCATGGATTGGAAAATAGCACCACTGCCACAGGATGCCGTGTCACCGAACTCTCGAAACTTTTCAAGCGCATGCATGGTAGCTTCAGCCACAGAATCATTACCGTAAATCAATCCCACTTCATGCCGCTCGATATAATCTGCATCCAACCGTGCATTTTCCAGAGCCTGGCGTGTTGCCATATAGGCATATTGTGCTTCTTCCGGCATGAATTGTCGCTGGTTGCGAGAAATGAACGATTTCAAGTCGGGACGGGGAATGTCAGCACACAATGCCGAACGAAACCCTGCAGCCTTGCGTTCCGGACTAAAAATTATGCCACTACGTCCCGTATAAAGCGCATCGCGCACCTCGTCTAGTGTTGTACCGATGCAGGACCAAATGCCCATGCCTGTAATTACTACTCTGTGTTCCATATTTTAAATTCTTGTTTCAATTATTCATGCTTCATCTCAAAGTTCTTTCATATAGCATCTTCTCCGTTTAGTAATTGTCGGATTCAATGGTTTCCATTGCGACAATTCTCGTACATTGCTTTCTAGTTGCGGACCCGTTTCTGCCCAGCGATACCCTAACTCATTATAGATCGGGATAAGGTCCTCGAAGAACAAGGCATTAACGCCAAGCCCTTGATAATCGGGATGTACAGCAATAAGCAACATCTCAACCTTATCCTCATGATTCCATTTCAAAGCTCGCAACAAGTGAAACCAGCCGAAGGGAAACAATCGTCCACGCGACCGCCGCAGGGCATGCGACAGACTGCCCATCGTGATAGTCACACCCACAATTTGACCATTTTCATCTTCTATGACAGGCAACATCCGATTGTCAATTAATGGCCAGTAACGTTTCAAGAACGAATCAATTTGCTTATCAGTCAGTTCCGTGTAGCCAAACAAGGGAGAATAGGCAAGATTCAATAGTTCAAAAACCTTCCTGCCATAACCTCGTTTATATACGTCTTCGTTCGTCAGTTTTCTTACTTTCAAGCCAAACATTTCTTTCACAAGTTGGGCTACACGGGCATACTTAGCGGGCACTTCCCGTGGCACGTCAATACGCACCTGCACCCAGTCAACTTCTTTTCTATACCCCAATGCCTCAAGGTGACGGGGATAATAAGGAGGGTTGTATATTGTAATCATGGATCCCATTTGGTCAAAGTCTTCTAACAGCATTCCCTCCTTATCAAAATCAAAGATTCCCATCGGACCTTGTATATGTGTCATTCCATGCTCCCGACCCCATGTCTCAACAGCTTTCAATAAGGCCTCCGATACATCTGGGTCGTCTACGAACTCAATCAAACCGAAACGTACGTTCCGAGTCTTCCATTTCTCATTTGCACGGTGATTGATGATTCCTGTGATACGACCTATGCACTCTCTATTTTCATTATAGGCAACGAAAGGCTGAATGTCCGTATACTCCAGTCCTGTATTCTTGCAAGAGTCAAATGTTCCGCGAATGTCTGAGTCAAGATCGGGTACATATTGCAGACATTTTGCGTAAAGTTTATGAGGAAGCTGGATAAAATCTTCCATTTCTTGCCTTGTTGTCACCTTATTAATTGTTATTCTTTTCACTGTATCTTATATAGTTGCTTTTACATAACATGTTTTTGTGTCTTCACAATACATATTATCAGTCCATATTTTGTATTTTATCCCCATAAAAATAAAATTTTAAACAAGCTAATATATTATCTAATTAACTGTTTGTTCATATTATGATGGCAAAGGTAACTGCTTATCCAGCAAAAGGGGTGTCCTAAAAATCTAAGAAAGTAGCGAATTGTTCATTTATAGATGCTTTCACCTAACTGGCGTACAAACTCATCTCTATCTGTAATTAAACTTTTATTATAAACGCTATTCGCATATTTGCCCACCACGTAACGAAGTTTATCCTTTCCATCGGTAGCCGCCTCATAGACAACTTCGGCTACGGTGCTTGCTTCATCTATTTCATTTGTCGCAGGAAAAGAGAGGTATGCATCAAACGCCTTTTTATATTCAGGCATTTCCACGACAATCGAACGATTAAAACATTCTGTATTTATCCCCCCAGGAGCTATTGTCTTTATGCCTATTCCAAAAGGTAACAGTTCACATGCCATACTGGCAGTCCAACCTTCTATAGCATGTTTAGAGGCATGATACATTGAACTGAACGGAAATGAAACCAAACCTCCAATCGAAGTCGTCGAAATAAACAGGCCACTTTTCTTTTTCCTAAAATGCGGTATAAACGCTTTGGTCACACGAATAACTCCCAACAGATTCGTTTCTAGCAAACTGACTATTTGCTCATCGCTGTATGCTTCCAAAGGTCCCAGCAAGCTGTATCCAGCATTATTAAAGACAACATCTATATCAGAAATGGCTGTAGCTTGTTTCACTGCCTCATCAATCTGATTAAGATTAGTTACGTCAAGTTGCAGTAAGAATACATTTTCTAATTGATTCAATTCCGTTTCACGCTCAGGATGACGCATCGTTGCAATTACTCGCCAACCACGTTGCTGAAACAAACGAGCCGTAGCTTTACCAAGCCCAGCTGAAGCTCCGGTTATCAGTATGGTTTTCATAATCAAAGAATATTGAATATTAAATTTTTTATAAAAAGAAAGAGGTCCCAATAGTAGGGTTGCCTCTTTCTATTTGAATTAAAGATTGGCGGACTCTCCTAAATCACTCCTCGAAGAGCCCTGATTAAGTTATGAAGAGTAAAAGGAGCGACTACTCGTTACGCTCTCCACCCAACGCTGAGTAAAGAGTAATTATTCCTTGCATTTCCGCTGTGCGATTAGCTATTTGAAGCAATTGGGCATTCAACAGACTCTGCTGTGCCGTGAGTACTTCCAAATAGGTTGTATTACCATGCCGCATCAAAAGAGAAGTATTCCGGTAAGCCGTCTGCAAAGAAGCTATCTGTCTTTCGTAAAGATTGGATTTATCACGTGCCGTCTGATACTTCATCAAAGCATCATTCACTTCCGTTCCAGCCTGAAGAAGCATTTGCTGGAAAGCAAGTCTTGCCTCTTCCTGCTGTGCCTTTGCTATTTTCAACTGTCCTATAAGTTGTCCCCTTGCAAATAAAGGCTGTGTCAATGAGCCTACAGCAGAAGCAAGGAACTTGCCGGGATTGACAATCATACTTCCTGCAGAATTAGTCCATCCTACATTCCCATTTAACGTAATGGAAGGATAGAAGGCTGAGCGAGCCTGATTGGTAGCATAGAAAGCTTGTTCCAAAGAACGCTCAGCAGCTCTGACATCCGGACGGTTAGACAACAGACTGATAGGGATGCCGACAGATATGTCTTTCGGCATGTCTTGACTATCCAATTCCCCCCGTTCTATGTCGTGCGGAGTCTCAGCCAACAACAGCGACATGCTATTTTCCACTATATTAATCTGTTCCTTCAAATCAAGTACAGAGGTGCAGACACTGAGATAAGCAGCTTCCATCTGTGCCACTGCAGCTTCATTAGCCATACCGGCTTTCATCAGTGCACGTGTTGCATCAACTGTTTCCTTCCACGATATCTGAGTCTGTTCTGATATTTCAAGCTGGGCATCCAGCATCAGTAAAGTATAATAAGTATTGGCTACACTGGTAATCACCTGCGTACGGACAGCCTGCTCATAATCCAAACTTTGAGCATACAGAGCTTTGGCTTGTTTCTTAGCATTGCGCATGCGTCCGAAAATATCCAGTTCCCAACTGGCAGCAACCGGTATAGAATAGATCTGGGTTGCCTTATGATGGTCAAAACTGCTTACTGTCCCCTGAGGTGCAAGTGCAAAAGAAGGTAGGAATGCCAATTTAGCTGACAATAAAGTTGCTTCCGCTTCTTTCACCCGGAGCTGTGCAGACAGATAATCCGTATTTTTCTGCAAGCCAAGTTCAATCAGCTTTTGTAACTGTGGATCAGTAAAAATTTCCTGCCAGGACATTCTGTTTAATCCGACCGTGTCCTCCGTTGCTACTGATATACTGTCACCAAACAGCTTATCAGGAACAGTGGTTACAGGTTTATATTTGGTATATATGCCGCAACTGGTCAGCATAAAACTTGTTACGGCCAATATCATGAATTGTTTTTTCATCCTCATTTATTTAGAATGTACATTGTTTTTTTTTCTAAATGGAAGGCCTATTGAAAGAAGCATACAAAACTAAACTTCTTCAATAGCCTTACATTCAGTTTTTTATTTCTCAGTATTAAAAGCGCTTCGTTCTGCTGCACTTCGTTCATGTTCCTGCAACACCTGCAAATCTGCGTCCTCCTTCATCGGCTTGCGTATTTTTTCTTGAAGATACTCAAACACGATATAGAACACAGGAACGACAAACAAAAGAGCCAATGTTCCTACGGACATACCACCTACGACACCTGTACCCAACGATGAATTACCATTGGCACCGGCACCACTTGAGAACATCAATGGAAGCATACCGAAAATCATAGTCAGTACAGTCATCAGAATAGGGCGAAGACGTACCTGAGCAGCACTGTAGGCAGATTCAACGATGCCCATTCCTTTCCGGCGACGTTCTACTGCAAATTCTGTAATCAGAATGGCCGTCTTAGCCAACAAGCCGATCAACATAATCACACCTGTCTGTAAGTAAATATTGTTTTCTAATCCGAAAATCTTGGCAAACAGGAACGATCCCATCAATCCGAAAGGTACAGAAAGAATCACGGCCCATGGGATAAGGAAGCTTTCATACAAACAAGACAATATCAGATAGATAAGCAAAATACACACGGCATAGATGAATACAGTCTGATTACCCCCTGCATTATTGGCCTCTTCACGTGAAATTCCACCATACTCATAAGAATAACCTGTTGGAAGCACCTGCTCGGACACCTCATCAATAGCCTTCTGCACTTCACCCGTTGAATATCCAGGAGCTGGATTCACGTTGGCTGAAATGGAACTGAAGAGGTTAAAACGATTGGAAACTTCCGGCCCCAACACTTTTTTCAAAGTAACGAACTGGCTGATGGGAGCCATTTCCGCACCATTACGCACAAACATGTTGTCAAGTGATTGCTCATCCAAGCGGAATTCAGGAGCTGCCTGCAACATCACACGATATACCTTTCCATACTGGTTATAGTTGCTGATATAAGAACCACCGCAATAGGTACCCAGTACTTCGAGAACAGAAGCTGGCGAGATACCGGCCCGTTTACACTTGGCTGCATCAACCTCTACACTGATTTGCGGAAAGTTCATGGCATAAGTACTGTAAGCCATAGCCACTTCCGGACGCTGGTTCAAAGCTCCTAGAAACTGCATCGTTGCATTGTAGAACGTTTCCATGTCTCCACCTGTACGGTCTTGCATATTCAATTCAATAGAGTTACCCATACCATAACCGGGTATCATACCAGGCTGGAATGTAAATATCTGTGCCTCCTTTATTTGGGCAAATTGCGCATTGAGCCTTTCTATAACCGCATCCGATATATGCTCGTCTCCTTTTCGTTCATTCCAATGTTTCAAACGGATAATAAGTGTTCCATAGGAAGTTCCTTGACCAGCCAGAAATCCATAACCTGCCACACGCTGATAATGTTCCACCTCTGGAGTGGCAGCTAATATTTCTTCTACCTGATTCAAGACTTTCGTTGTCTCTTCCAACGTACTACCCGGTGAAATGGCTACGTTTCCTAAAATGACACCCTGGTCTTCTTGCGGTACCAAACCTGTCTTCGTAGTACTCATAAACCATACCAGCAATACCAACGTGGCAGCCAATGAAGTCCACACCATCCAGCGATGACGAATAAAGAACATTACCCCCCGTTTATATTTGCCTAATACAGCATTGAATGAAGCGTTGTAAGCTGCGCGTACTCGACCATTGAAGCTTTTGGCACTTTTTGTTCCATCTGATGGACGCATCATAATAGCACATAAAGCCGGACAAAGAGTCAAGGCTGAAATCATGGAAAGACCCACTGAAGTAGCCATAGTAACCCCAAATTGCGTATAGAAAATACCGGAAGTTCCGCCCATAAACGTCACAGGTATAAATACTGCCATAAATACACAGGTACAGGAAATAATAGCCATTGTCACATCACCCATGGCATCTTTTGTTGCAAGATAAGGGGACTTATAACCAGCATCGAATTTGGCTTGAACTGCCTCTACAACTACAATAGCATCATCTACAACGGTACCGATGGCCAGAACCAGCGCAAATAAGGTAAGAATATTGATGCTGAACCCGGCTGCCATCAGACAGGCGAAAGTTCCAACCAAGGAGACTATTATAGATATAGAAGGTATTAACGTACTCTTAAAATCCTGAAGGAAGAAATAAACCACAAGAATTACCAAGATAATAGCAATGACTAATGTCTCTACCACATTATAAATAGATGCATAAAGAAAGTCATTGGAACTCATCATATTGATAAACTCTGTACCTTTAGGCAAATCCTTTTCCATATCTTCCATAAGCGCAGAAATTCTTTCATTCACCGCTGTAGCATTTGCTCCTGCTACCTGGAAAACGATAAATGGAACAGCAGCCTTTCCGTCCATTTTACTGTCAAAGCTATATGTTTGGGTTCCCAGTTCTACATCTGCTACATCCTTCAGACGCAATACTGAACCATCAGGTAAAGCACGTACCACCGTATTTTGGAATTCTTCAACACTTTTCAAGCGGCCACGATATTTCATCGTAAACTGAAAAACATTTTTGGAACTTTCCCCTAACTGTCCTGTAGGAGCCTCAATGTTTTGCTCTCCCAAAACCGCTGTCACATCAGAAGGAACCAAACCATACTGTGCCATTCGTTCTGGTTTAAGCCATATACGCATACTATAGGTATCACCTAACATCAAAACATCTCCAACCCCTTCCACACGCTTGATGCGAGGAATGATGTTAATATCCAAATAATTGGACAAGAATGTCTTGTCGTAACGCCCGTCATTACAAGCCAGGGTGTTAATCTGCAAAAAGCTGGTCTGCTGCTTCTGTGTAGTAACACCGATTTTGGTTACTTCAGCCGGTAACAGTCCCTGAGCTTTAGCTACACGGTTTTGCACATTCACTGCTGCCATATCCGGATCCGTTCCCTGCTTGAAAAATACTTGAATCTGAGCCAGACCAGAATTGGAAGCTGTAGAAGTGATGTACATCATATTTTCTACACCGTTTATACTTTCCTCCAAAGGCATCACCACACTATTTTGCACGGCGGCGGCATCCGCACCCGGATAAGTAGCCTGGATATTTACTGTGGGAGGTGCAATATCAGGATATTGCTCCACTGGCAGTGTAAAAAGTGAAATAAGCCCTATTACCAATATAAGAATGGAAATAGAGATAGCCATTACTGGCCGTTTAATAAAAATATTTCCTTTCATACTTTCATCTCCTTATTATCATTTTACAACCGTTCCTTCACGCACCAGACCGGCACCTTTGGATACGATCTCTTCTCCGGCTTTCAAGCCATCCAATACCACATATTCACGCCCGTCGTTTATCTCCACAATAGTAATTAATGCTGAAACTGCCTTTCCGTCTACCACTTTATATACAATGGTCTTATCCTGCAACCGCACGGTAGCTTCCTGAGGAATTACGATACAGTTCTTATAAACACTCGGTATGATAACGCTTCCCGAAGCCCCACTATGCAACAGCCGGGATTCATTCGGGAATACGGCCCGTGCAACTACCGTGCCTGTCTGACGGTCAATTACACCACTGACAGACTCTATTCTGCCTTTCTTCTCATAGATGGAATTATCGTTCAGTTTTAATTCCACTTCAGGCATATTCTTCACCGCTTCGTCCATGGTACCATATTCCCGGCTTAGAGAAAGAAGTTGGTTTTCTGTCATTGAGAAGTATATATACATGTCCGAATTGTCAGAGACTGTGGTCAGCGGTTGGGGCATGGCCGCATTAACCAAAGCCCCTTCACGATAAGGCAATGCGCCTACCACTCCGTTGCTGGGGCTTTTCACTTCCGTATAAGAAAGATTGTTTTGCGCATTTACTTCTTGGGCTTCAGCTTGGGCCAATCCCGCCTGAGCCGACAAATAGGTATTTTCCGATGTTTGCAGATTCACTTCCGAAATCACTTTTTGGGCATACAGTTCCTTATTATTGTCATAAGTGAGCTTTGCTGTCGCCAGGTTCGCTTTAGCTGCTTTTACGTTGGCCGTTGCGGTTTGGAGTGCTGCTTTATAAGGAACCTGATCAATGATGAACAGTACTTGTCCCTTATGTACCAACTCACCTTCAGAAACACATAGCTTCTGTATGGTACCAGACACCTGCGGATAAATATCGATATCCTGTCGTCCGCGAATTGTTGCAGAATAAGATGTAGACAACTCCTTATCTGTTGTTTCTACTTTCATCGTAGCATAACCGGCACTACTTACAGATGTTTCAGATGCTTGTTTGCATGATGTCATCACAGCCAAACAACTGGCTAGCCCTACTAAATTAAACCATTTTTTGTTCATAATTAAATTCTATTATTGTCTTATCTTTAATTTCGGTCGCAAAATTAGAGAAAACCGATTTTTTGGTATTTATTGAATATGCGTATAAAGTGTTCTATTTGGTATCTCTTTATTCATCAATATGCTTTCTGATTATTTACAGCAGGAAAGAAGAATTTTCCAGGCAGATATCATTCATGTACTCTGAACCGTCACAAGTACCCTTTGCCAATTCATCCAGTTCCAACCGTACCGTTTCAATCGTTGAATAGGGAAAATTACTTCCATATAGGATTCTTTTTCTGACTGGAGAAACATACAAATCTTGGGCAGATTCCGTTCGGTCAAGCAAACAAGTATCATAATAAAGTCCTTCGAAAAAATGTGCCAGTTTTTGCAACGGCAAGCGTCTCTCATCATAAGCCGACGGCATCTGTGAATTTTCCCCATCTGTTTTCAACAAATAGGAAAGATTACCTCCACCATACGACATGATGAAACGTATGGCAGGATATCGGGATGGAAATCTGTTAAGTGCCAGTTCGAATGTGGCACGTGTTATATCGTGTGCCAACCTATAATATTCCTCACTGCTATAGCCAGCCTTATCTTCCGAAACGAAAGGATGAAAAAAAATACAGCCTTTTCTGCGTTCCATTTCCTTGTATATATCAAGATACAATCCACTGCTAGGATATAACCCAAACAGGCTGGCTGGTAGCAATATACCATCTAGATGTAGCACATCCAACGCATATTCAATTTCTTTCAGCGCTAAGCTGCTGTTTAGTGAAATCGGAATTTGGGCAAATGCCCCCAATGTAGGATATTGAGCTATCAATTCCGCATAGCCCTCATTTATTCGGGTACAAACAGATGCACGTTCATTCTCAGATAACGACAAAAGGCTTTTGGGATACGACAGAATACTTCTTTTTATACCGCATGCCTCCATCATTTCCAATGTTTGCTTTATATCATGGCGGGCGAATTCACCCCCCAAAGTTTTGCTTCTGATCCTATCATTCAACAATGTTCCATCCAGCGGATTGTAGTGATGATGGATATCCACATAAGATATCGTTTTTTGCATATTAATTGTATTAAGTAAATTCAGCATCAAGTAAACTCTGATACATTTCCTTTCATCACCGGATTATAGGAAAAAGTCACCCCGTATGGTTTTGAAATAGAAACGTGCCTTTTTCATGAAATCACTTCATAGTATGATTTTATAATATAGGAATATTTTGACTGCAAAAATGATAAATACAAGCTGATTTCCGGTGTTCATAAAGACATTATAAATGTTTTATTGTGCTACATCCTATAAGAAATCACAATACTACGGATGACTTTCTTATTATTTCATCAAATTACATGAAAGGATTTTCATTCCTGCTCATGTACTTTTCGGACAATCCATTGGTCCATATCACCATACGGAAGGGGTGATTTCCCCGTTTGTTGCCCATAAGCAATTAAAGGCATGAAGAACATAACGTACAAAAAGTATCCATTTTATCCACTGATGTATATTAGGACATTTCCTAGGAATATCAGGATATAAATAAAAACCACAAACGATATAATTTTGCAAGCCATATAAGCATCTTATAATATCGATATCTATTTTATTTCGCTCATAAGAACGAGAATCCCAGATGAGGTATCGAAGGAGGAATGAGTGCACTGTTAATTGGTAAATTTAGTTAAACGACAAGGAAAATGATAAATAGAATCTGTCTATTTGTGTTGATAGGAATAACCTCATTGTTTGCCACCACATCTACTGCACAGGAACGAAAAAAAAATCGCAGTCGTACTCAGTGGTGGAGGTGCCAAAGGCATGGCGCATATAGGAGCGCTTAAAATCATAGAAGAAGCAGGAATACCTATTGATTACATTGTCGGAACTAGCATCGGATCCATTGTAGGCGGTCTGTATGCCATCGGATACACCCCCTCACAACTTGACAGTATAGTAAGAAGACAAGAATGGTCATGGCTTCTAAGTGATAAAACCGAAACCAAGAAACTAAGCCTTGACAGAAGGGAAGAAAAGGAGAAATATATCATCTCAATACCTTTTGACCCCAGCAAAAAACAAAAAATGGACGGACTTATTCAGGGGGAAAACCTAAACGCCCTGTTTTCTGACCTGACTATTGGTTACCATGATTCCATTGATTTCAAGAACCTGCCGATACCTTTTGCGTGTGTAGCCACCGATATAGTAAGCGGGAATGAAATAGCATTCCACAAAGGCGTTCTTTCTGCAGCCATTCGTGCGAGCATGGCTATACCAGGAGCATTCACCCCGATAAGAAAAGACTCCATGGTATTGGTTGACGGCGGACTGAAAAATAATTATCCTGCAGATGTGGCCAAACAGATGGGAGCAGACCTTATTATCGGGGTCAGCGTACAAAGTGAACCGCAGAAAGCCGAAAAATTAAACAAGGTTACAGATATCTTGACCCAGGTTATCGATTTTGCATGTAAGAACAAATTTGAAAGCAACAAAGAACTGACAGATTTATTCATTCAAATTGATACAGAAGGATATACTGCAGGCAGTTTCAGCAAAGAAGCTATCGACTCCCTTATTCTAAGAGGGGAAGAAGCTGCGCGTTCCCAACTAAACGCATTATATTCCATCAAAGAGAAGGCAGGCTACGATAAAGCTTATATCCCCCATTCACATGGTCCATACAAGTCCTTGTCCTCTATTCAGCGAATTTCCATTAATAATATTTATTTTACAGATATTGGAGAAAGGGAAATTTCAAGAATCCTCCGCAAAAGCCGGTTGAAAGAACATAACCTGAATAGTGTGGGGCAAATTGAAAATGCACTGAACATATTACGTGAAGAAATGGCCTATACCAATGTATACTACACCTTGAAGGAAACACAGGACGGAAACAACCTTTATTTCCATCAGGACAACAAGATGGAAAACCGGCTGAATGTAGGCATCCGCTTTTGACTCGGAAGATATACCCTGGAGCCATCTCTGATGAAACGCCTGGCTTTCTCCTATACCTATCAGTATAACGACCTGAATTTATACGAGAAGGGACATCGTACCTACATACAACCTATCAGCAGCATACCCTAGAAACCAGCTATTCAGATGTTTGGTTGAAGGATTTCAGATACGATATCGGATTACAATTCGAATATATCCATCATGAAGATCTCCTCTACAATATAGACATACCGACACCTCCACATCTGAAACCGCAACATTTTTTCAACTATTTCATACGCATGCACTATAGCACTCTTGATAAAGGATATTATCCGTCTAAAGGCTTTGATTTCCAAGCTGGATATACTATATATACGGATAATATGGCACAATACAAAGGGCATTCTCCATTTTCCGGTGTCCATGTTTCCTGGCACTCGGTATATTCCTTTGGCAAAAGATTTGCTATACTTCCTTCCATAGATAGCAGAATACTGATTGGCAGGGGAATTTCTAATTTTTATGGGAACGTGCTTGGCGGGGATGTATCAGCTAGGTATCTTTTGCATCAACTGCCTTTTGCAGGAATACATCATATAGAACCTATGAAGAAATCGTTGCTGATAGGAAGCTTGAAACTCAGGCAAAGACTTGCCAACAAGCACTATATTTCACTTGCAGGCAATATAGGTATAACAGATAATAGATTTCAGCACATACTGAAAGGGGAATATATATACGGTTTCAATCTGGGATACGGCTTCAACAGTGACTTTGGACCTTTAGAAACCTCTATTGGATATTCTGATTATACGGATGATATGAAATTGTATGTGAATCTAGGATTTTTTTTCTGAAAAAGTTATATTTGCCGTAAGATGTGAAAAAGAGAAGAAGAACGTAAGCGTTCAATTATAAAACTTAAAGAGTACAAAACAATGAGTATAGAGAAAATACAGCCGATTACACTCAAAGATTTGAATCATCATGTAAAAGTGGATTATCTAGATGAAGATATCGCTGTAATTATAAATAATCAGTTTGTTCCACAATTGAATCTTATCAGATTGGATGCTGTCTTAATGCTGATATGCACAAAAGGGACTCTAATAGTTAGTCAAAATACAGGAGAGCACACTCTCCAAACTAATGACGTTATGTATGTCACTCCCAATGCGCTTACACAAAATATTATAGGAAGCGATAACTTGGAATGCTGGGGAATATGTCTTTCCACACAAATGACCAAAAGGTTTCTCGGTCCGAACAACGACTTACGTGATAAATTCTTTTATCTAACCAAAAATCCTGTTTATCATATAAGACCAAAGGACATGTCTATTTTAGAAGAGTATAAAAAACTGCTTCTGTTAAGAATAGATGCTTCTGAAAATCCCTTTCAAAAAGAAATCATGATATCCCTAGCTTATTCCGTTTTCTATGAGCTACTCGCAAATTTAAACGAATGTAATATTACAGTGGAAAAGACATTAGTCAGACAAGGGGATATTCTGTTTAAAAAATTTATAGAACTGATTCTGGCCCAGGAAGTAAAGGTGCGTTCAGTTTCCTATTATGCAGACAAACTATTTGTCACGACCAAATACCTATCTGCTGTATGCAAGCAAGTTTGTGGAAAAACGGCCTTTAACTTGATAAACGAACTGGTTATGGAAGATATTACCGAACTGTTGAAATATTCAGAGAAAAGCATAAAAGAAATCGCCGATGAACTTGAATTTCCCAATATCTCTTTCTTCGGCAAATATATAAAGTCTCACACAGGAATATCACCGACAGAATATAGGAAATATCTGACCAATCAGGTATAAGATTAAATGATGACATTTAAGACACTTTTCCGGCTTTATTAATATTGATTCCGCTTAGCGAAGGCATTAAATTTGCATGATTTTACAAGGATAAGTAACTATGGACGCAAAATATATGAGAGACAAAGTGGTAGATTATACGATACAGCGTCTCAATATTGATGGAATCAGAAAAATAAGAATGGATGATATATCCAATGGGATTGGTATGTCTAAAAGAACACTTTATCAATTGTTTAAAAATAAAGAAACACTGATTGGTGTCTGTTTGGACATATTATTTAAAAACGGCCGGAAACTTTTATATCTTAATGCATCATACACTAAGGAAGATTCTGTGAACAGAGTCCTGCATGTCTTGAATTGTTACATAACAAGCATACACTTATTAAAAAGAAATTTATTGTCGGAACTTACATCTTACATACAATATTCGACAAAACTACAACAGGAAAAAATATTTTGGAAATTACAATTCATGCAGGCCTTGGAAAAATGCAGAGAACAATTCAGTCCAATTGTAGAAGAAAATTTAGAATGTTGGACTATTGATATACTCCATCTTTTTTGCCAAAATTGCATAAACGGGCAATCCTATCAGTCACAACTTCAAATGGGATATGTATTTGTGAAAGGACTTGTAAATAGTAATAGACCGGCAGATTTTGATTTAACGGTGCAATTTGAATGGAAAAGGCTGGTTGCCATATGGGAAAACTTCTGGCAAAATATTTGTACCGAATCCACTTCAGCATAAAGATTCATGTCAATCTATTTCATGAGAAGTCATTGTTTATATAACCTCCCACTCAGTCTAAACAACATGGCAGTTTTCAGTCTTTCAACTGCCTGAATTTCTTAATCAGAAAAGACGGGTTCACCCTCAGGCAAATTCCGGCAGAAAAACTGGTTTTAGCATGTGATTTATAGCCTTCCTGATTCGTACCATGAAAGACGACAGGCAGATGTTCGTATATATCCAGGTTGATACTGAGTGAATAACCTTTTGCCAACTCACGGAAATATTCCAGGCCGAAGTAGAACATCGAAGGATTCTCAAAGGTAAGTTCCTTGTCCGAAGTCGAAACAGCTCCATAAAACGGACTACCGAACATGGAGATAAACCGATGGCATTTCCAATAGGAGGTCTTTAGACGGAATTTATAAATATCGGCAGATATACGTGCATATATGCCATGTCCATTATCGAAAGGCCATAAATTACCGGTCTGTTGCCAATAAGTGGTTGCATCCAATTCCATATTTACATTTTTAAATAACCTATGTTCCGTATTCCAGACGCATCCGATTCCAACGGCACCGTTCACCAGAGTTTGGACAGACTCGTTTCTGACCGCATCAATCTCTCCGCCCCGGTGTTGCACCAAGACTTGTAAAGGTATATAGAAGTGAAAACGGGAATCACGAGTGTTGAATCTGAAACGAGTGGAAACTCCGGCTGTAAACACTTCCTGATGAAGGTCCTTTCTAAAAATAAAGCTTTCCCAGTTCACCCACAGATCTAAATCAAACCGACGGGAATCATATAAGAATTGCAATCCCATTTCAGGATCGGCAGTCATATTCAATTCCGGATTGTATAACGGTTCTATCAGATTATGATTGGCAGCTCCGTAAAGATGCCCCAACACGATATTCAGATGGTCAGACAAGGCTACTTGTGCCCGAAGCAAAGGAAACACATGGAATCCTTTCTGGTATTGGTCGCCTTTCCAATGTGCAATGTCCAGATAAGCCATATTCGGATAACGGTTCGCCCCCCAAAAGCGTTGCAGATGTACACCGAGTTCAAGTTTGAGCTTTTCCAACGGATAGTAGACTGCCTTTGTCTGTAGCCGGAAGCCGGGTAATGTATATCCTTTTATAATTGAACTATTGTACTCATTGTTCTTAAAGAAATTCAGATTGTCCACTTCCACTGAGAGCTCCCCTCTTTTTCCCGGAATGATCCGGTAATCGGTTTTGAAAATACGGTCCGGGATTTGGGCTGAAATATGCGGACAAATGAAAAATAATAACAGTAAAAGACACATGACACTTCCGTCTAAAAGGTGTTTCAAGCATTTGCAATTCAAAGTCATAGAATGTCCGGTGAAAGTTCTATCTCTAAACTTGTCCACCGGATTTATTTGGGTCTGTACAAACCTCCTCGCATATGACGATCCCAATGCTGATATATATTTCTTCATCTGATATATTTAGTGAACTCTATTTAGTTAAAATTGATTTCAGTGAAAAATACTGAAATGTTGATTGATACATACTATATTTATAGTTAAATGAGATGAAATTTGTACATATCAAATCCGGACTTCAAGTCAGCAACAGGACTACTGCTACGGCCATTGCCATGAGCAGCATTTCCATGCCCATAAATAGAAACTCTGCTTTCTTCCTTTTATCCATCGTCTTTATTATTAAGTTCAACGGCGGCAAATATATGGAGCAAGTTCAGAAAACGAGTGTTCCATTGTTCGTTAGATATGGCGTTAATTGCATTATTTATAACTTTTTCTTATCAGCTTTGAAAAGAAAGGAATATTATGCCATATTCAACGCATATCGGAACAGCACATTTCAGACGAACCCGCTTACATTTGTTTATAAAAAATCGGAGTGCATCCGATATTCCGAATAATATTCATTTAAATATAAACAGATTATGAACAAAAGAAGTATTGGGACAAATGCCGGAATCATCTGGCGGATTATGAATAACAACATGAGTTGGAACTATGCGGAATTGAAAGAAAAAAGCGGATTATCGGACATGGATTTGTGTGCAGCCATCGGTTGGCTGGCACGCGAAAATAAAATCGAATTTGAAGATAATTCGAAGGAGCAAAGAATCTACCTGAACTTTAACCCGTACTTTTAATTGAGCCCGAATGGATTATTATGCTTGTAGGCAGGATGCTTATTGCAGGAATTTATAAGAATCTCTACCCAATGGTACTGTTCTTTAAATAGTTCAAGCAACACCCGAAGATAAAGTGATTTTAGAGCAATGCAGAGAACATTGTATAGACACAGATGTAATTTATAATCACAGCTTACTGTCTTGTTTCAATCATACGGCATGATATGGAACAAGACAGGAAGGTGTGTCGTAATGCACGATGCACCTTCTTTCTTGTTTATCACTATATAAA
>ERZ791801.698-NODE-698-length-29317-cov-29.476591_pt1 | contig 29317 bp, 18 predicted proteins | sample MGYA00510309_ERZ791801 | MGnify/ENA primary metagenome ERZ791801 (study PRJEB30046, sample SAMN00791979) | human gut metagenome | study: EMG produced TPA metagenomics assembly of the A metagenome-wide association study of gut microbiota in type 2...
GTCGGAAAACGAAAGTAGGAAGAAAACTGCTTCGTTTTCCTCCTACTCGATTTATGCGTTTTGCCAGAGAAGGCATTCAAAGTGTACTTTCGTGACCTACTTCTCGCCGTTCACTTTGAGCGAGCATGTGATGCCACGGCGCATCATGTCCTTCATTGTAGGCTTCAGACGAGTGAGGAAGCCTTCCCATGAGCGGTTCTGCTGCTTTGTCCAGCCGGCTTCGGCGAGAGCGATGGCGCGTGGGTAAGCCTGGTAGTAGATGCGCTCAACGGTCGGGATGCACTCGCTCCAGAGTGTGCCAGCCACACCGAAGAGGTTGTTCTGTTCAAACTTCTCGTCCATACCCCATGCCGGGTCGAGCGAGTAGGCGTCCTTCAGTGTCGTGGCAGGCATACCCCAGTTCACCTCCGGCATGTCGCCCTTCGACATCGGATAGTCGAAGTAGCAGTGCTCGCCAGGGCAGAGCATGATGCGTGCGTTGTTGCGTACGGCTGCGTCGAGTGCCTCCTGCGTCTGTCCGCTGCGCCAAGCGAAGGTTACGCAACCAGGCTGAATCTCCTTGAAGTCGGATTCGTACCAGAACATCGGTGTCTTGCCGTACTTGTCGCGCAGCAGTTCAATCATGCGGTCGAACAAGTAGCCCTGCAGACGCCAGTTCTCAGAGCGGTCGGTGGTCTTGATGCCGAGCTTCTGCTTCAGTGCCTGACACTTCGGGCAGTCGGTCCAGCAGTCGAGCGCCGGGTTGCCAGCCTCGTCGCCACCGAGGTGTATGTACTTTGACGGGAATATGTCCACAATCTCCTTGAACACATTGCCAAGGAACTCGTATGTGAAGTCGTTGCCCGGGCAGAGCAGTTCATTAGACACGCCGCATGTTGTGCGTACCGGCACCTGACGCTGGTGGCATGTGAGTTCGGGGAACACGCTGATGGCAGCCACCTCGTGTCCAGGCATCTCAATCTCCGGCACGATGTCTACGTGATACTCAGCACCCAGCTTCACCAGTTCGCGCATCTGCTCCTGTGTGTAGTATCCCTTGTACGGCATCTGTATGTCGTCCTGACCCCAACGCGACGAAGCCTGCGCTGTGAGCTGTGGGTATTTCTTTATCTCGATGCGCCACGCCTGGTCGTCAACCAGATGGAGGTGCATGGCGTTTAGTTTGTAGCGTGCCATCTCGGGCACAAAAGCCTTCAGGTCTTCGAACGGAATGAACGTGCGAGCAGGGTCAACCATCAGTTCGCGAACATGCGTGCGTGGTTTGTCGCTGATGAACAGCGCAGGGATAGCGTCGGCACACTCCGTAGAGCCGTTGCCGCGCAGCAGTTGGTCGAGCGTCATAAGTGCGTAGAACACACCTCGTGCTGTCTTGCCCTTCGCCGTCACGCCCTTCGCGTTGATAGCGAGCGTGTACGCCTCGTCGTCGCTGAGTGAGTTGTCGAGTGCCAGCGTAATCTGTGTGCCACGTTGACGACTATTCACGATGTTGCCGATGCGCTCTGTTAGCACGCGTCGTGCTTGTGTAGCCTCATTGGCAAGTCCGTCGGCAGCTATGATGTTCCAGGCGGTCTTCACCTTCAAACTGCCACCTTTCTGCAGTTGCAGTTCTACGGGGAACGGCACGAGGCAGTCGGCTGGGTTGCTCACCTGGTACGCCTCTTTAGCGTCGCTGAAGAAGAGGCTCCAACCCGCTGCCTTGCGGTAGAGTTTTTCGCTGCCCTTCGGCACGATGAGCTTCACGTTCTGGCGGTTGAGTCCATAGAACGCTGTAGCGTCAGCCTTCGGTGGCACCTTCGAGTCGACGCGCACGGTCTTCAGCCCCGAGAGTCGTGCGAAAGCGTACTCTCCAATCTGTGGATTGCCCTTTATGATGATTTCCTCCAACGCAGTACAACCCGAGAACGCTGCTGCACCGATGCTCTCAACGCCAGTCGGAATGATTATCTTGCCCAACTTGTCGCACGCGAAGAACGCCTGCGAGCCGATTGACTTCGCTGCTGTTGGCAGCGTAATCTGCTCGAGTTGGTGGCGCGAGTGGAATGCGTTGTTAGGGATTGCGGTGCTCTGTGCCTCGCTGAGGTCTACTGAGCGCATCTGGAAACAGAGATCGCGCAACTGACGGTAGTCGCTGTTGCCCGTCGTTGACAATTCGCCCGTGAGCTTGAGGCTGATAGCCATCGACTTCTGTTCGGGTTTCAGATCGTCCATACGTGCTACGGTCTGCGCCGAAACTACGGCTGAAAAGAGCGTAGCGGCAGACAATAGGAAGAATTTTCTCATTGTTTTATTGTAGATTTAGTTTATAAATTAACGGTGTAAAGGGTGGGGCGGAAGGGTAAAAGCTTTATGATTGCCATCGTGCACCGAACGCCGTCCGATCGGATTGCGTCCGCCGCCCGATCAGATTGCGTCCGCCACCCGATCAGATTGCGAACGCCACCCGATTGGATTTCGAACGCTGTCCGCTAATAGTTGTAGTAGTTTTACGTTCCGAAACATCACGTTTTACACGACTTAAACCATGCTGTCGAGTTGCTTCTTCAGCTCCTTCAGCTCGTCGCGCACGCTGATTAGTGTGGCAAGAATATCCGAACTCTTGTCCACGCCCGTTCGATTCTTGTTGAGCATCTTGCGTGCTGCCGATAGCTTGAAGCCGCGCACCTTCACAAGGTTGTGTATCACGCGAATCTGCTCGATGTCCTTCTCCGTGTACTGGCGCACGTTCTGTCCCACGGTCTTGGGCTTCAGATGCGGAAACTCCGTCTCCCAAAAACGCAGCGTGCTCTCTCGTATGTCGAACATAGCAGCCACCTCCTTAATAGAGTAGTACAACTTCACGTTCTTATTGGTATTCAATGCCATATTATTTGCAATTTATTTGCAAAAGTAACCAAAACAAAGTACCTTTGCAAACGTTTTAGAAAGAAATTAAAAAACAAAACGACAATATTATATAATATGATGACAGCTAACGAAATCCGCGACTCGTTCAAGAAGTTCTTCGAGTCGAAAGGACACACCATCGTGCCGAGTGCGCCGATGGTAATCAAGGATGACCCAACATTGATGTTTACAAACGCTGGTATGAACCAGTGGAAGGACATCATCCTCGGCACACGCGAGCCCGAACCGCGCCGCCGTGCCGACACACAGAAGTGCCTTCGCGTGAGCGGCAAGCACAACGACCTCGAGGAAGTCGGTCACGACACATACCACCACACCATGTTCGAGATGCTCGGCAACTGGTCGTTCGGCGACTACTTCAAGGAAGGCGCCATCGACTACGCTTGGGAGTACCTCGTAGACGTGTTGAAACTCAACCCCGCCGACCTCTACGTAACCGTTTTCGAGGGTTCGGAGGAAGAAGGACTCGCCCGTGACGACGAGGCTGCATCATATTGGGCGAAGCACGTGCCCGCCGACCACATCATCAACGGCAACAAGCACGACAACTTCTGGGAAATGGGCGATACGGGTCCTTGCGGTCCGTGCTCGGAGATTCACCTCGACTCGCGCACACCGGAGGAGAAGGCAAAGGTGCCCGGACGCGAACTCGTGAACAAGGACGACCCGCAGGTTATCGAGATCTGGAACATCGTGTTCATGCAGTACGAGCGCAAGGCTAACGGCTCGCTCGTTCCGCTGCCGATGCACGTTATCGATACCGGTATGGGCTTCGAGCGCCTCGTGCGCGCCATGCAGGGCAAGCACTCTAACTACGACACCGACATCTTCCAGCCTATCATCAAGGAAGAAGAGGCAATCACCGGCATGAAGTACGGCGAGAAGGAGGAGACCGACGTGGCTATGCGCGTATGCGCCGACCACCTGCGTGCCGTAGCGTTCTCTATCGCCGATGGTCAGCTGCCTTCCAACGCTAAGGCAGGCTACGTAATCCGTCGCATCCTGCGCCGTGCAGTGCGCTACGCATACACCTTCCTCGGACAGAAGGAAGGCTTCCTCTACAAACTCATCCCCGTTCTCACACGTGAGATGGGCGAGGCGTTCCCCGAACTCAAGGCTCAGCACGACCTCATCCTCCACGTTATCAAGGAGGAGGAAGACTCGTTCCTGCGCACTCTCGAGAAGGGCATCAACATGCTCAACTCGGCTATGGATGAACTGAAGAAGCAGGGCAAGACAGAACTTGACGGCGTGCAGGCGTTCCGTCTGTTCGACACATACGGCTTCCCGCTCGACCTCACCGAGCTTATCTGCCGCGAGAACGGATTCACCGTTGCTGCAGACGAGTTCGACGCCGAGATGCAGAAGCAGAAGGAACGCGCACGCAACGCTGCCGCTGTTGAGAACTCCGACTGGGTTATCCTGCGCGAGGGCGAACAGCAGTTCGTAGGCTACGACTTCACCGAATACGAGTGCCACATCCTGCGCTACCGCAAGGTGACACAGAAGAAGAATACATACTTCGAGCTCGTGCTCGACAACACTCCGTTCTACGGCGAGATGGGCGGTCAGGTAGGCGATACCGGCGTGCTCGTTAGCGAGGACGAGACCGTTACAATCACCGATACAAAGCGCGAGAACGGACAGTCGGTACACATCGTGAAGGCTCTGCCGAAGAACCCGGAAGCCGACTTCATGGCTTGCGTAGACGTAGACGCTCGCGAGGGCTCGGCTGCCAACCACACCGCTACCCACTTGCTCGACTACGCTCTGAAGCAGGTGCTCGGCGACCACGTAGAGCAGAAGGGCTCGTTCGTATCGCCCACAACGCTGCGCTTCGACTTCTCTCACTTTACCAAGGTCTCAGACGAGGAACTGCGCAAGGTAGAGCGTCTCGTCAACGACCTCATCCGTCAGGACCTGCCGCTCGACGAGCATCGCGACACTCCGTTCGAGGAGGCTAAGAAGCTCGGTGCTATCGCCCTCTTCGGCGAGAAGTACGGCGACAAGGTGCGCGTAGTGCGCTTCGGTCCGAGCTGCGAGTTCTGCGGCGGTATCCATGCACAGTCGACTGGTCGCATCGGTATGTTCAAGATCATCTCCGAGAGCAGCGTAGCTGCCGGCATCCGCCGCATCGAGGCAAAGACCGGCAAGGAGTGTGAGGAGCTGATGTACGACATCGAGGACATGCTGAAGGCTATCCGCGGTCTGTTCAACAACGCAAAGGACCTGCAGGGCGTTATCGGCAAGTACATCGAGGAGCACGACGCTATGAAGAAGAACATCGAGCAGTTCCAGGCTGCAGCCGTAGAGCGCACAAAGAACGACCTCATTGCTAAGGCACGCGAGGTGAACGGCGTGAAGGTCATCACAGCTGTCCTCCCGCTGGAGCCGGCTGCTGCCAAGGATCTCATGTTCAAGCTGCGCCAGGCTGTTCCGGCTAACCTACTCGCCGTTGTAGGCTCGGTAGCTCACGAGAAGCCGATGCTCAACGTCTGCATGAGCGACGACCTCGTGAAGGACCATTCGCTCAACGCTGGTCAGATGGTTCGCGAGGCTGCCAAGCTCATCCAGGGCGGTGGTGGCGGTCAGCCTCACTTCGCTCAGGCTGGCGGCAAGAACGTCGACGGACTCTCTGCAGCTGTAGACAAGGTTGTAGAGCTTGCACAGCTCTAATCAATAGGAGGTGCGGGCATTCCTGCCCGCATCACGCACACCCACATAGGAGGCTACGGCATTCTTGCCGTAGCCTTTATTATATGCCCTTTTTCTATTCTTTTCTCTTCTTCGCATTAATCCGAATAGTTAACAAGTGTTTCACAACGTGAAATACTCTGCATATAATTCTCTATTCTGCAATTTTAGGAGTACCTTTGCAAAGATGTCCGGCACATTCGTAATATCATACTATATAATATGATGTGCATGAAAACGTTTTCATGGTTTTTCGGATTATCGCATACGTAGACATAACAGATGAAAAGAGTTCTCGACTTCATAATAGCTGCTGTGTGCCTCGTTGTCTTTGCGCCGTTATTTTTGATTTGCATCGTTGCCATTTGGCTCGAAGACGGTGCGCCAACGATATATCGGCAGGAGCGCATTGGGTTGCACGGCAAGCCATTCTACATATATAAGTTCCGCAGCATGACGCGCGACGCCGAGAAAGACGGACCGCAGTTGTTGCTCAAAGGAGCTTTGAACGACCCGCGCCTCACGCGTGTGGGTCGGTTCTTGCGTGCCCATCATCTCGATGAGCTGCCGCAGTTGTGGAATGTAGTTCGTGGCGATATGGCGTTCATCGGTTATCGTCCCGAACGCAAATTCTACATCGACCAGATTATGGAGCGCGACCCACGCTATGAGCAACTCTACGCTATCCGCCCAGGCGTCACCTCCTACGCAACGCTCTACAACGGCTACACCGACACCATTGAGAAGATGTTGCGCCGCCTCGAGCTCGACCTTTATTATCTTGAGCACCAGTCGCTTTGGTTCGACTTCACCGTGCTCGCAAAGACATTCATAAGTATCGTATTTGGAAAGAAGTTCTGATGGTATAACGCATAGGAGGTTATGGCATCCTGCCATAACCACGCATCCTGCTATAACCACGCATCCTGCTATAACCACGCATCCTGCTATAACCACGCATCCTGCCATAACCACGCATCCTGCTATAACCACGCATCCTGCTATAGCAATAACCACGCATCCTCCTAAGTTACATAATAACAAAAAACGCGCGCAACCATTCAGTTGCGCGCGTTTTGCTTTATTCGTTAGTCGTAAGTTATGATTCAACTTTCAACTTTCAATTCTCAACTATTTACTGCTTAGTCGCAGATAAGGTTCTCGCCAGTCATCTCCTCCGGCTGCTCTAAGCCCATGATGTGGAGGATAGAAGGAGCCACGTCAGCGAGGCGTCCGTCCTTAACGGTAGCCGAGTTGTTGTTGGTTACGTAGATGAACGGAACTGGGTTGAGCGAGTGAGCTGTGTTAGGTGTCTCGTCCTCGTTGATAGCGTTGTCAGCGTTGCCGTGGTCAGCGATGATGATAACCTCGTAGTCGTTTGCCTTAGCAGTCTCTACTACGTCCTTAACGCAGTTGTCGATAGCGTGTACAGCCTTAGCGATAGCGTTGTAGATACCTGTGTGACCTACCATGTCGCCGTTAGCGAAGTTTACAACGATGAAGTCGTACTCCTGAGTGTTGATAGCGCCAACCAGCTTGTCCTTCACCTCGTATGCGCTCATCTCCGGCTTCAGGTCGTATGTAGCAACCTTCGGCGACGGAACAAGGATGCGGTCCTCGCCCTCGTACGGAGTCTCGCGACCACCGTTGAAGAAGAATGTTACGTGAGCGTACTTCTCTGTCTCTGCAGTGTGAAGCTGACGCTTGCCCTGAGCAGAGAGATACTCGCCGAGAGTGTTTGCTACGTTCTCCTTCGGGAAGAGGATGTTAACGCCGGTGAACGATGCGTCGTACGGAGTCATGCAGAAGTACTGCAGACCCTTGATAGTGTGCATACCAGCCTCCTCGTGCTCCTTCTGTGTGAGCACCTCGGTGAGCTCCTTAGCACGGTCGTTGCGGTAGTTGATGAAGATGACAACGTCGCCTTCCTCAATCTTGCCGTTAACGGTAGAGTTGCAGATAGGAAGGACGAACTCGTCGGTTACGCCCTCGTCGTAGCTCTCCTGCATTGCCTTCACCATGTCGTCCGACTGCTTGCCCTTGCCCTCAACGAGCAGGTCGTAAGCCTCCTTGACGCGCTCCCAACGCTTGTCGCGGTCCATTGCATAGAAGCGGCCTACGATGCTTGCGATGTGCGCACCGTTCTTGTCGCAGCACTCCTGAACCTGCTCGATGAAGCCCTTGCCCGACTTCGGGTCGGTGTCGCGGCCGTCCATGAAGCAGTGTACGTAAACGTCGTTCAAGCCGTACTCCTTGCCAATCTCGATAAACTTGAAGAGGTGGTCGAGAGAAGAGTGTACGCCGCCGGTAGAGGTGAGGCCCATGAGGTGGAGCTTCTTGCCGTTCTCCTTAGCGTAGCTGTAAGCCTTAACGATCTCCTTGTTCTGGAGGATAGAGCCGTCCTTGCAAGCGCGGTTAATCTTAACGAGGTCCTGGTAAACGATACGGCCAGCACCGATATTCAAGTGGCCAACCTCAGAGTTACCCATCTGACCCTCCGGCAGACCTACGTCTTCGCCGCATGCGAGGAGCTGTGAGTGTGCGCTCACTGCTGTAAGGTAGTCGAGATACGGAGTCGGTGTGTTGTAGATAACGTCACCTTTGCCATGTTTGCCGATGCCCCATCCGTCGAGGATCATCAATAAAGCTTTCTTTGCCATAATTCTTTGTATGTTATTATGTTAAAATAATGTTTCCTATTTATGTGCAAAGTTACAACAAATAATCCATAAATTATCCACTCTTAATGATGTATTCTTATGTTTTTTCGTTACTTTTGCATAGGTTTAAACTTTATTACTGACTAATGGTATAATACTTGAATATGATAAATAAGCTATTGTTGTCGGCTGCTATCGTTCTTAGCGGTGCGACTACTGTTGAAGCCGCTCAGAAGAAGTCGGCGAAAGTGGAGAAACAGTTGGCTGCGCAGTGTGATGCCGGCTTGCGTTCCATCACTGAGGATGCGGCTCGTGCGCATGTATATTTCCTTGCCGACGACCTCTTGGAGGGCCGTCGTGCAGGCGAGCGTGGCTCGCGCATCGCCAAGCAGTACATCATCTCGCAGATGCGCCAGGCAGGTTTGAAGCCTTTCTTCGACTCGTATGAGCAGCCTTTTGAGGCTTGCGCCGTGCAGAAGTTGAAGAGTGGTGTGCGCTACTTCGTTGAGGCTGACTCGATAGCAGAGATAAAGAAGCAGGTGCACCGCACGATGCACCTTAGCAATGTGCTCGCGGTGCTGCCGGGTAAGAAGACTGATGAGATGGTTGTTGTGGGTGCGCACCTCGACCATGAGGGCGTGTACAGCGACCTCGAAGGCGACAAGATATACAACGGAGCCGACGACAATGCGTCGGGCGTGGTTGCAGTGCTGCAGATAATGAAGGCTTTCGTGGCGAGTGGCGCAACGCCGGAGCGCACTATCGTGTTCGCATTCTGGGACGGCGAGGAGTTCGGACTGCTCGGTTCGCGCTACTTCACCGACAGCTATAAGGACATGCAGAACGTGAAGGGCTACCTCAACTTCGACATGGTGGGCAGCGGTACGGACAGTCGCTACCTCATGTATTTCTTCACGGCTGCACATCCGAAGTTTGGCGAGTGGCTTAAGGCGGACATGGCGAAGCACAACTTCTGCTTCGACCCAGACTACCGTGCTTGGGACAATCCCGTCGGTGGCAGCGACCAGCAGTCGTTCCACTTGAAGGGTGTGCCTATCGTGTGGTATCACACCGGCGGTCAGCCCAACTACAACTTCCCGTCGGATGAGGCTGACACGGTGAACTATCCGAAACTGACGGACATCACCCGTGCGTCGTACCTCACCACGTGGCACTTGGCGAATGAAGCGGAATATTAATAAAAAGCGTGATGGAGCACTGCAAACAGTGCTCCATCACGCTTTTTTATTCGTTGAGAGTTAATACAGCAGCATGAGTCCTGCGAACGCAGCCCAGCTTATCATCTTCATCGGGTTTATCTTCACGAACTTCGTGCCTACGAATGTTGCCACGAAGATGGCGATGCTCACCCAGAAGTTCCACGGGTTGATAGTTGGCGACGAGAAGTTCTCGGGGGTCATAAGCAGAAGGGCTGCTGCAGCGATGAGTCCTACCACGGCAGGGCGCAGACCCGACATGATGTTCTGCACCGTCGGTGTGTTCATGTACTTCATAAATACACGGCAGATGAGAATCATCAGTATGAACGACGGCAGCACGAGGGCGAACGTCGCTGTTGCGCTACCCAAGATGGATGCCCATTCGCCCATGCCGGCTTTGTGTATGGCGGTGTATCCGCAGTATGTGGCTGCGTTGATGCTTATCGGACCTGGTGTCATCTGGCTTATAGCCACGATGTTTGTGAACTCGGGTGCTGTGAGCCACGCATGGTTGTACACCGTCTGGTTCTGTATCAGCGACAACATACCGTAGCCGCCACCGAATCCGAAGAGTCCGATTTGGAAGAACGTAAGAAATAGATGGAGGTATATCATTTTATTCTGTTGGTTTGATTAGGATGCCGTACAGGTAGCCGCACATTCCTGCCACTACGAGCACGTAGATAGGATTTACGCCCAGGAGCCATATCAGCAGTGCGCTGCCTACGGGTATCCAGCAGTTGGTGAGGGCGATGCGTGCCGACTTTGCCAGTGTGAACACGGGGGCGGCAATCAGAGCCACCACCGCAGGGCGTATGCCGTTGAATGCCGATGCAACTACCGCGTTGTCCTGGAACTGGTGGAAGAACATTGCGATGAGCAGGATGATGAGGAACGAGGGGAGTGTGACACCGAGCGTAGCGCAGATGGCACCGGCGAGCTTGCGCATACGATAGCCGATGAACACACTCATGTTCACTGCCAATGCGCCCGGGCACGATTGCGCCACGGCGATAAGGTCAAGAAACTCCTCGCGCGTCATCCATTTGTGCCTGTTCACCACTTCTGCCTCTATCTGTGGTATCATTGCGTAGCCACCGCCGAGCGTGAAGATGCCTATCTTGAAGAACACGCGGAACGCTGCTAAGTAAAAGTTCTGCATACTGTTTTGCTATGAAATCGCCTTTATTGTTAGTTCTGTGAAGTGTATTTCGGGCGTTATGCCCGAAGCGTGCACTTCTGTCGTCTGCAAAGGTACATTATTTAAAGCAAACTCCCACAGAATTTCGCTAATTCTGTGGGAGTTTTTTATGTTTCGCGGTTGCGAAACGTTGTTAAGTTTGAGAGTTGTCGTTACTGTTTCTCAATCCACTGGCGTGCGTTTACGAATGCCTCAATCCACGGAGTCACGTCGTCCTGACGGCGGTCAGCCGGGTACCAAGCGTTCTGCCATGGGAAGATGGCACGCTCCAAGTGCGGCATCATTGCCAAGTGGCGTCCGTCAGCCGAGCAGATACCAGCCACGTTGTAGTCTGATCCGTTCGGGTTGCCCGGATACTCGGCGTAGTTGTAGCGAGCCACAACGTTGTACTTGTCCTCTGACTCTGGCAGCGAGAACTTGCCCTCGCCGTGAGCCACCCAGATGCCGAGTTTGTCGCCGCTGAGCGATGAGAACATCACGCTCTTGTTCTGCGGAATCTCTACACCGAGGAAGTTGCTCTCGAACTTGTGCGAGTCGTTGTGTAGCATACGTGTGCGCTTCTCGTGGTCGGGGTTGATGAGGTTCAGTTCTACCATGAGCTGGCAGCCGTTGCAGATACCGAGCGAGAGAGTGTCCTTGCGAGCATAGAACTTGTCGAGCGCCTCCTTAGCCTTCGGGTTGTAGAGGAATGCGCCTGCCCAGCCCTTAGCCGAACCGAGAACGTCCGAGTTGGAGAAACCACCGCAGAAGACGATCATGTTCACGTCCTCAAGTGTCTCGCGACCAGTGATAAGGTCGGTCATCATCACGTCCTTCACGTCGAAGCCTGCGAGGTAGAGCGAGTAAGCCATCTCGCGCTCGCCGTTAGTACCCTTCTCGCGGATGATGGCAGCCTTGATGCCCGACGCTGTGCGGCGGTCAGCCGAGATGCCGTAGCTCTCGAGCGAACCCTTGAACGACGGGTGGAACTGCATTTCAACCGGCTGCTTCTTGTAGTTGTCGCGGCGCTTTGCAGCACAACCGTTGAAGCTCTGGTCGCGGTCGAGCAGATACGATGTCTTGTACCATGTGTCGCGCAGTGCGTCGATGTCGAATGTATGTGTATATTCGTCCTTCTTGATGACGATAGTGCGTTCTGCCGGAGTGGGGTAACCAATCTTTGCGTAGCCGATACCGTTCTCCTCCATGTACTCCTTGAACTCCTCCTTGTACTTGTCCGAAACCTGAACAACAACGCCCGGGTTCTCGGCAAGCAGCATCTTGATGATGTCGTTGCCGGCAAGGTTGTGGAGGTTGACGTGCATACCGCCTTCAGTGTTGGCGAAGCACATCTCGAGCAATGTGGTAATCAGACCGCCTGCAGAGATATCGTGACCTGCCATAATCCAGCCCTTCTCGATCATCTCCTGAACTGCGTTGAAGCAGTCGGCGAAGTATTCCGGGTTCTTCACGGTCGGTACGTCGTCGCCCACGAAGCCGAGGCTCTGCGCGAATGCGCTACCGCCGAGTCGCTGCTCGTCGAACGAGAAGTCGATATGGTAGAGTGATGAGTTCTTGTCGTTCACGAGTACCGGCGAAACAACCTTGCGGATGTCCGATACTTCGCCGCCTGCGCTCACGATTACTGTGCCCGGAGCGATGATCTTCTCGCCGTTCGGGTACTGCTGGGTGAGCGACAGAGAGTCCTTGCCGGTCGGTACGTTCACCTTCAGAGCCAGGCAGAACTCGCTGAGAGCCTTCACGGCACTGTACAGACGAGCGTCCTCGCCCTTCTGCGAGCGGCACGGCCACATCCAGTTGGCAGAGAGCGAGAGGCTATTGAGTCCGTCTGCGAGCGGTGCCCAGACGATGTTGGTCAGCGCCTCTGCTACAGAGAGCACAGAACCTGCCTCGGGCGATGCCAAACCAGCTTGCGGAGCGTGTCCGAGAGCCGTAGCGATACCCTTCTTGCCGCGGTAGTCGAGTGCTACAACACCGCAGTCTGAGAGCGGCAGCTGAATCTCGCCCTGGCACTGCTGGCGTGCTATCTTACCGGTCACGGAGCGGTCCACCTTGTTTGTCAACCAGTCCTTGCAAGCCACAGCCTCAAGCTGCAGCACGCGGCTTACGTATTTGTCGAGAACGTCGTCCTTGCCGTTCTCCGATGTCTCTTCGTGTGTATATTCTGCGTCGCGGTAGTGGCGCTCTACGGTCTCGTCGCGCATGATGGTCTTCGGCGAGTGACCGAACATCTGAGCCACGTCGAGGTCGAAAGGCTTCACGCCGTCGCCCTGCTTGAATGAGAAGTGAGCGTCGCCGGTTGTCTCGCCCACTACGTACAGCGGAGCACGCTCGCGCTCTGCGATGCGACGTACGTGGTCGATGTGCTTCTCGTCGATGAGCAAGCCCATGCGTTCCTGGCTCTCGTTGGCGATGATTTCCTTTGCAGACAGTGTCTTGTCGCCGATTGGCAGCTTGCTCATATCGATCTCGCCACCGCAATCCTCTACAAGCTCCGAGAGACAGTTGAGGTGACCAGCCGAGCCGTGGTCGTGGATAGAAACCACTGGGTTCACATCCTCCTCGCACAGAGCGCGAACGAGGTTGTATGCACGCTTCTGCATCTCCGGGTTAGCACGCTGCACGGCGTTCAGCTCGATGCCGTTGCTGTAGCGACCTGTGTCAACAGAAGATACAGAGCCGCCACCCAAGCCGATGCGATAGTTGTCGCCACCTACAACGACAACCTTGTTGCCCTTCTGCGGTTCCTTCTTCAGGCAGTCGCGCTTTGTGCCGTAGCCTACGCCGCCGGCGAGCATGATTACCTTGTCGTAAGCGTACTTCTCTGCGCCTTCCTGATGCTCGAAGGTGAGCACCGAACCGGTGATGAGCGGCTGGCCGAACTTGTTGCCGAAGTCTGACGCACCGTTAGAAGCCTTGATGAGAATCTGCTCAGGTGTCTGATACAACCACTTGCGTACGGGCATGATGTCCTCCCAGTCGCGTGTGAGGTTGTCGTCGTCCTTAAGACGCGGATAGGCTGTCATGTACACGGCTGTTCCGGCGATAGGCCATGAGCCTACACCGCCGCCCATACGGTCGCGAATCTCGCCACCCGTACCAGTAGCTGCACCGTTGAACGGCTCCACGGTAGTCGGGAAGTTGTGTGTCTCAGCCTTCAGCGAGATAACGCTCTCGATGTCCTTCACTTGGAAGTAGTCGGATGTCGACTGGTCGTGCGGTGCGAACTGCTCCACAACCGGACCCTGCGCGAAAGCCACATTGTCTTTATATGCAGAGAGAATCTTGTTAGGGTTCTCCTTTGTTGTCTGCTTGATCATAGCGAACAGCGACGACTCCATCTCCTTGCCGTCGATGATGAACGTACCGCCGAAAATCTTGTGGCGGCAGTGCTCAGAGTTGATCTGTGCGAAACCGAAGATTTCAGAGTCTGTCAACGGGCGGCCCAGCTCTTTCTCTATCTTGTGCAGATACTCAATCTCCTCGGCTGAGAGTGCCAGACCCTCCTGCTCGTTGTATTCTTCTATGTTCTCCACGCGCTTGATTGGTTCCGGCTCGTGGTTCACTGTGAAGATGTCTTGGTCGAGACCCTCGTACATGCGCTGCAACATAGGGTCGTGGTCGGCATCTTTCGAGCTTACGGGGAAGTACTCCTCAATACGCGAAATGCCGTGGAGGCTCATATTCTGAGTTATCTCTACGGCATTCGTACTCCATGGAGTAATCATTTCGCGGCGTGGACCCACAAAGAAGCCCTCGACAGTCTCACCCTCGATGAGAGTGGCACCGCCGTAAAGCCAACACAGTTCATTGATCTCGTCTTGTGAGAGCTTGTGATCTGCTGCTGTAGCAATCACGCTCTTGCTTGGAGTCATGAAAAATAGAATCATACTGCTTGTATATTGTTTTGGATGAAAAACATTTTGTTGTCTGCAAAGTTACGACTTTTTAGCAAAATGAGCGCATGTTTGCATGGTTATTTTGATTATTTGATAGATAGATTGTGAATATTCTCGAGTGTGTAGGTAAAGGGCAGAGCATCCGCATCGGTCGGCGCAGATGTCTGCGACGGTCGATGCGGATGTCTGCAACGGTCGACGCGGATGTCTGCATCGGTCGACGCGGATGTCTGCATCGGTCGACGCGGATGTCTGCAACGGTCGATGCGGATGGTTTAAGCTCTGAGTGTGAACTCGAATCTAAGTCCTCCCTCTTCGTTGTTGTGTGCACTGATTGTTCCGCCGTGCAACAGTACGGCGTTCTTCACGATGGCGAGCCCGAGTCCGGTGCCGCCCATCTTGCGCGAGCGTCCTTTGTCCACGCGGTAGAAGCGTTCGAAGATGCGTGACAGATGCTCCGATGGCACGCCCACGCCGTTGTCGGAGAAGGTGAAGTGCCACTTGCGATGCTCGTCGAACAGCTCGTCGGAACTTAGCTCTGCGTCTATGGTTATCGTTGTGCCCACACCGGCGTAGGCGATGGCGTTGTCGGTGAGGTTGCGGAACACGCTGTAGAGCAGACTCGTGCTGCCGCGCACCACGATGTTCGGCTGCAAGCGGTTGCAGAACTTCATCTCCTTCTGCTGCAGTTGCAGTGCCGTCTCCTTCTGTATGTTCGATACTATGTCCGATATGTTCACGTTCTCCTCGCTCATCATCTCCGGTGCGTCGTCCATGCGGTTGAGCGTAGAGATGTCCTGCAGCAGCGAGGTGAGTCGCTGGCTCTGCGCGTAGCTGCGCTGCAGGAACTGCTCGCGTGTGGCATCGTTGATGTTCGGGTTCTCGAGGATGGTCTCCAGATAGCCCTGTATGCTTGCCACGGGCGTCTTCAGCTCGTGTGCGATGTTTTGCGTGAGCTGTCGTTTCAGCACGTCCTGCTCGCGGCGTGTAGTCTGCAATCGCTTGTAGATCTTGATGATGCGCTCGGCTATCTCGCCCAACTCGTCGTTGGGGAACACGGCGAGGTCTTCGGTGTCGATCGACTCGTTGTGGTCGGCTCTTGAGGCGAACGTGCGCAGCTTCGTGATGTTGTCGCTCAGTCGGCTGATGAAGCGGTAGAGTATGATGGTGAGCAGCAGTATGGCTCCTATGGCGAACCAGATGTAGTGCTGGTCGGCTTGCAGCGAGCGTGCGAGGTCGCTCGTGTAGGGCAGGGCGGAGCGTATGATGAGCTGCTGCTTGGGAAAGTAGGTTGCAGAGTAGAAGAAGTCGCCGTGTACGGTCTCGCTGTTGCGGTCGACGGTCGAACCTGCACCATGCTTCAGTGCCGATGCTATCTCCGGGCGTGTAGAGTGGTTGTTGATGTGCGAGTAGTCCTTCAGTTTGCTGTCGTAGAGCACATCGCCGTTGGCGCGTATCAGCGTCACGCGTATATTCTGTATGTAGTGGGTTTCTACATAGCGGTCGAGTGCCTCCTCCGAGAAGTCGGGGAAGAGGCGCAGATATTCCTCCATGCGCGAGTTGTAGTCCTGCAGCTTCAGGTTGAGCGTGTCAATCTTGAACTGTTTCTCGCGCTCCTGCTGGAACACGATGAACGCCACGGCGAACACAAGGAACACCGAGAGGATGCTGAGGTATAGTTTTTTGCCGACAGATATTTTCATAATTAGTAATTTAGGAGGGTATGGCATCCTGCCATACCCACGCAGGTGGTTCGTAGTAGGTAGGAGGGTATGGCATCCTGCCATACCCACGCCAATAGTTCGTAGTAGGTAGGAGGGTATGGCATCCTGCCATACCCACGCCAATAGTTCGTAGTAGGTAGGAGGGTATGGTATCCTGCCATACCTACGCCAATAGTTCGTAGTAGGTAGGAGGGTATGGCATCCTGCCATACCCACGCCAATGGTTCGTAGTAGGTAGCGTGGGTATGGCAGGATGCCATACCCTCCTATGCGTCGAAGTAATATCCGAATCCGAGGCGCGTGACGATGCACTTCGCGAAGCGTCCTATCTTCTTGCGCAGGCGTGTGATGTTCACGTCCACGGTGCGGTCGAGCACCAGCACGTCCTTCGGCCATACGCGGTCGATGAGTTCCTGGCGCGAGAACACGCGTCCGCGCTCGTCGAGCAGCAGGTGGAGCAGTTCGAACTCGGTCTTCGTGAACGCTATCTCCTCGCCGTCGATGGCTACGGTCTTCTTGTCGAGGTTCATCACGATGCCTTGGTAGGTGATGAGGTGCGCCTCTTCCTCCTCGTTCTCAGTGGCTGTGCGGCGCAGCACGGCACGCACGCGCACCATCACCTCGCGCAGCGAGAATGGCTTCGATATATAGTCGTCGGCACCGAGGTTAAATCCCGTCACGGTGTCGTTCTCTGTGTCGCGGGCGGTGAGGAAGATGATAGGCACGCGGGCTGTCTGTGGGTCGTCCTTCAGCAGTCGGGCGAGGGCGAACCCCGACATGCCGCCCATCATCACGTCGAGCAACAGCAGGTCGAACGATGCTATGTCGAGCGTCTGTGCCTCTTCGGCTGATGTGGCGGTCTGCACCTCGTAGCCTTCTGTTTCGAGATTGAACTTGAGGATTTCGAGCAAGTCCTGCTCGTCGTCAACAACGAGGATTTTCTGGTTTTGTTTCATAACTGCTATATCTTTGTTCTGCTTGCAAAGTTATATATAATTGTATTCACACGTACTACCAAACTGTTACATTTTCGTTACGCCAACAAAAAAGGCACACCACTGGGTGTGCCTTTCATATCTTAAAACGCCTGCTTGTCGCCAACGATGACGTTAGCCACGGTCTTATACATTATATATATGTCGAGCCATACGCTCCAATGCTCCAAGTACCAGATGTCGCCAGCCACGCGTCCCTCCATCTGCGAGAGGTATTTTGTCTCGCCTCTGAAGCCGTTCACCTGGCTCCAGCCGGTGATGCCTGGCTTGATGTAGTGGCGCACCATGTAGTTGTCGATGAGCTTCGAGTAGTCGTCGGTGTGCTTCACCATGTGCGGGCGTGGACCCACGATACTCATCTGTCCTAACAGTACGTTGATAAACTGTGGCAGCTCGTCGATGTTTGTCTTGCGCATTATGTTGCCCCACTTCGTCTTTCGCGGGTCGTTCTTTGTGGCTTGCAGCGTGTCGGCATCCTTGTTCTCCTTCATGCTGCGGAACTTCAGGCAGTAGAACTCCTTGCCGTTAAGTCCGGTGCGCTTCTGTCGGAAGAACAACGGGCCTGGCATTGTTATCTTCGTAACGATAGCCACAACGGCGAGTATGATGGGGAAGAGCGTGCAGAGGAATGGCAGTGACACCACGACGTCGAACGTGCGCTTTATCAAGCGGTTCTCGATGAGGCTCAGCGGCTCGTTGTAGAGACTCAAGTAAGGTACGTCGCCCAGCACTTTGAGGTGCATACGATGGTGTAGATAGTTGCTGACGTTGGGCATCGAATAGAAGTGGATGAAGTGATGCTCGCAGTAGCGTATCACTTCAAGGATTTCCTCGCTGAAGCGTGAGGGCAGACAGCAGTACAATTCGTGTACGTTGCTGTGCTCCTTCAGCACCTCTGGCATATCCTGCGGTGTACCGAGATATGTGCATAGCTCAGAGAATTTCTCGTTGGGTTGGTGGTCGAAGTAGCCCAGCACGTTGAAACCTAAGTCGTTTGGTATGGTCATCTGGCGATACATGTTGCGCACGTTGCTGTTGCTTCCTACGAACACCACGTTATGGGCGTGTTTCGGCATACGTCGCCATGCTGCAACAACCTGACGTGTTATGATGCGGAAGATAGAAACACCGACGAATGCAGTCATCCAAAACTCTATCATTCTGAATAACGGCATGTGTTGGAAGTCGCCGATGGCGAACATGAGAATGCAACCGATTGCACTTACGAAGAAGTTCTGCATCACACGCATGATAATCTGGTGGTTGCTCACCTTGCGATGATGCAGCACGACACCATAGTCTATTGTGCAAGCTAAATATACGATAGAGCCTACCACCATCGTTTGGCGCATTGCGTCGATGTCGGTGTCATATTTTAAAACGCAACAAAACAGCCAGTACAATAGATTGATGATGATGATATCACCAAGCAATACTGACATCTTCAATAGTTTGTTCTCGTGTGGGCTATGTATTGTGTTACTCATTATTCTTCATTTTGGGGTTGTATGAATACTAATTTATAATTACTCTTTAATTCTCTAAATATAGTCCTTGTTGTAAGTATGCGTTTGATATGTCTTTGTTTTTTTTGTGTATGCATAACGCAAACGCTGCAAAGTTAGTCTAAATAGTTCAGATTAGTGATACAAACGGGCAGAAAAGTGTTAATTAGTGTAAAAAAACGCTAAAAGACCAAAATTTCTTTCGGAAGCAACGCCTCGGGCGTGCTTCCGGAGGAAATATGGCGGATCGTATCCGCTGCGTAATTGCGCAAGATATATGGAACTTGGCGTGCGAAACTCAATAATTTTAAGTAACTTTGCACTTCGTATTTAATTTAAAAAACAGAAACAAATGATAGTCTGCATAGCCGAGAAACCAAGCGTAGCCAAGGATATAGCCCGCATATTGGGTGCCACAACCTCCCACAACGGATACATGGAGGGCAATGGCTTCCAAGTGACGTGGACCTTCGGCCACCTCTGCACGCTGAAAGAGCCCAACGACTACACCGAGAACTGGAAACACTGGAGTCTCTCGGCGTTGCCGATGATTCCGCCGCGCTTCGGCATAAAGCTCATCGACGACGACGGCATCAAGCGCCAGTTCAGTGTCATCGAGCGTCTTATGCAGGCTGCCGACTGCATCGTCAACTGCGGTGACGCCGGACAGGAGGGTGAGCTGATACAGCGTTGGGTGATGCAGAAGGCACAGGCGAAGTGTCCGGTGAAGCGTCTTTGGATATCGTCGATGACCGACGAGGCTATCCGCGAGGGCTTCAACTCGCTCAAGGATCAGAGTGAGTACCAGCCGCTGTACGTAGCCGGACTGAGCCGCGCCATCGGCGACTGGCTCTTAGGCATGAACGCCACGCGCCTCTACACGCTCAAGTACGGACAGAACCGACAGGTGCTCAGCATCGGTCGTGTGCAGACACCTACGCTCGCGCTCATCGTCAACCGCCAGAAGGAGATCGACTCGTTTGTGCCCGAGCCTTATTGGGTGCTCTCCACCATCTATCGCGACACACTCTTCACTGCCACAAAGGGCAAGTTCACGACGAAGGAGGAGGGCGAGCAGGCGTTCGCCACCATCGCCGACAAGCCGTTCGAGGTGACGGGCGTGTCGAAGAAGAACGGCAACGAGGCTCCTCCGCGCCTCTTCGACCTCACCTCGCTGCAGGTGGAGTGCAACCGCAAGTTCTCATACAGTGCCGAGACAACGCTCAACCTCATACAGTCGCTCTACGAGCGCAAGCTCACCACCTATCCGCGTGTCGACACGCAGTTCCTGAGCGACGATATCTACCCGAAGTGTGCCGGCATACTCACCGGTATGCGCGGCTATGAGCAGTATATACAGCCGCTTGCCGGCAAGAAGTTGCCCAAGTCGAAGCGTGTCTTCGACACATCTAAGGTGACCGACCACCACGCCATCATCCCGACCGGCGTGCCTGCGTCTGCACTCAGCGACATGGAGCGCAACGTCTACGACCTCATTGCGCGTCGCTTTATCGCTGTGTTCTATCCCGACTGTAAGTTCTCTACCACCACCGTGCTCGGCAAGGTGGAGGATGTGGAGTTCAAGGTGAGCGGAAAGGAGATATTAGAGCCAGGATGGCGCACCATCTACGCTCAACAACAAACCTCAACATCTCAACCCCTCAACCCACAACCGTCGTCAGACGATGACGACAAGCAGGACGAGGAGCGCACTCTGCCCACATTCGTAAAGGGCGAGAGCGGACCGCACACGCCTACACTCACCGAGAAGTGGACCACACCGCCGAAGTACTACACCGAGGCTACGCTGCTGCGTGCCATGGAGACCGCCGGCAAGTTTGTCGACGATGAGACGCTGCGTGCTGCGCTGAAGGAGAACGGCATCGGACGACCGTCTTCGCGTGCTGGCATCATCGAGACGCTCTTCAAGCGCCACTACATACGTCGCGAGCGCAAGAACCTCATCGCCACGGCTACCGGTATCGAACTGATTGATATCATCCACGAGGAACTGCTCAAGAGTTGCGAGCTGACGGGCATCTGGGAGAAGAAGCTCCGCGATATAGAGCACAAGAAATATGAGGCTGCCGACTTCATCAACGAACTGAAGCAACAGGTGACGGAGATTGTGTACGACGTGCTGCGCGACAACAGCAACCGCCGTGTCACCATCACCACCGACGAGGACTTGAAGAAGGCGAAAAAGAAGAAGACTGCTGCGCCGAAGAAAGCCACAGCAAAGTCTGCTGCAACGCCGTCGACTGCATCAACAAAAAATGCTGCCGCCTCACCGCAACCCGCAACAAGCGAGCCGTCGGCTGACGACAGCATAATCGGCACCACTTGCCCCGTTTGCGGCAAGGGTACAATCATAAAAGGTAAGACGGCTTACGGCTGCAGCAACTGGAAGAACGGCTGCACCTACCGTATCGCGTTCAAATAGTTTAGAACTTCACCACGCGCGAACCGTCCGCAATCTCTTCGATAGTAACCTTCGTTGCGTCCTCGGGCAGCAGGTCCTCTATCAGCTCCGGCCACTCGAGGAAGCACAGCGAACCGCTGTAGAAGTAGTCCTCGTAGCCCATGTCGTACACCTCTTCGAGCTTCTTTATGCGGTAGAAGTCGAAATGGTATATCGCGTCGCCGGTTGTGGCGGAAGTGTATTCGTTCACGATGGCGAACGTGGGCGAAGTGATAACGTCGTCTACGCCCAAGCACTCGCAGACAGCCTTCACGAAAGTAGTCTTGCCTGCGCCCATCTTGCCGTAGAAGGCGAACACCTTGCCGTCGCCCATATTCTCGACAAATGTTTTGGCAGCCTCGTTGATGTCTGCCAGAGAGTTGATTTTTATTTCCATAGTTTTTCCGTTTTTCTATTATAACAGTAAGCTGCTCGCAGCTTTTCTATTTCCTTCCTTTTAATGTTATAAGTGGTATGAGCATCTCTTCGAGCGAGATGCCTCCGTGCTGGAACGTGTCCTTGTAGTACGACACGTAGTAGTTGTAGTTGTTGGGGTAGGCGAAGAACGTGCTTCCCGTGGCGAACATGTACGACGTACTGATGTTCGGCGCAGGCAGTTGCGCCTCCTGTGGGTTCTTGATGACGAACACTTCCTTCGACTGGCAGTTGAGGTTCTTGCCCAGCTTGTAGCGCAGGTTGGTGTTCGTGTTGCGGTCGCCGATTATCTTCACTGGCTTCGACGCACGGATACTGCCGTGGTCGGTGGTGATGATGATGCGGCAGTCGATCTGCGAGAGTGCGCTGAGCAAGTCAGCCATCACCGAATGGCGGAACCACGAGAGCGTTATCGAGCGGTAAGCCGACTCGTTGTTGGCAAGTTCGCGTACCATTTTCGACTCCGTTCTTGCGTGCGAGAGCATATCGATGAAGTTCACAACGATGACGTTCAGGTCGTTCTTCGTCAGTTCGTTGAGTCGTGCAAGCAGCTTGTCGGCGCCCGTCGAGTCGTTCACTTTGTGATACGAGAACGAGTCGTGGCGGCGGTAGCGTTCTATCTGCGTGCGTATGAGCGGTTCCTCGTTGAGGTTCTTGCCCTCGTCTTCGTCCTCGTCCACCCACAGCTCGGGGAACATCTTCTCAATCTGCTCGGGCATCAAGCCCGAGAAGATGGCGTTGCGTGCGTACTGCGTAGCCGTCGGCAGGATGCTGGTGTACATATCTTCCTCGATGTCGAACATGTTTCCAATCTCCTTCGACAGCACGCGCCACTGGTCGTAGCGGAAGTTGTCGATGACGATGAGGAACACCTTCTCGCCCTCGTTTATCGCAGGGAACACCTTGCGCTTGAAGATGTCCGGGCTCATCAGTGGGCGTTCGGTTACGCCCGGTGCCACCCACGACAAGTAGTGCTTCTTTATGAACTTGGCGAAGCCGTTGTTTGCTTCCTCCTTCTGCATCTGCAGCATCTCGGTCATGTTGCTGTCCGTAGAGCTAAGCTCCAGTTCCCAGTGTACCAGTCGGCGGTACGCATCCTTCCAGTCGTCTATCGTGTTGCAGTTCATTATCTGCATTGATATGTCCTGGAAGTTCTGCTGATAGCCCGTCTGCGTCACCTCCGATACAATCTGCTTGCGATGTATGTTCTTCTTCAGCGTGAGCAGAATCTGGTTGGGGTTCACAGGCTTTATCAGATAGTCGGCTATCTTCGAGCCGATAGCCTGATCCATGATGTTCTCCTCCTCGCTCTTCGTCACCATCACTACGGGTGTGGCAGGCGACAGCTCCTTTATCTGCTGCAGCGTTTCGAGTCCGCTGATGCCGGGCATCATCTCGTCGAGCAGCACCAGGTCGAACTTGTGCTGCTTGCACTCTTCGATGGCATCTGTTCCGTTGCTCACGGTCACCACCTCGTATCCTTTGCTCTGAAGGAAGATGATGTGGGCGCGCAAGAGTTCAATCTCGTCGTCTACCCACAGTAAATATCCGTTGCTCATAATACTCTTTCTTTTTTTGTTAAAAACCGTCGAGGTCGTAATACTCATCGTCGTCGTAGCTCTCCGTCTGTTTGTTGTTCTGCTTCTTGCTCGGCGTGCCTTGCTTGGGCTGAGGGTCTTCGCCGAAGTAGAAGTCGTCCTCCAACTGCTTGGGTTCTTCCTTTACTATCGGCTTGGGCTCTTTCTTAACCTCCGGCTTCGGTTCCTCTACGACAGTCGTTGCAGACTCCTCCTTAACCTCCGGCTTCTGTTCCTCTACAACAGTCGTTGCAGATTCCTCCTTGACCTCTGGCTTCGGTTCCTCTACAACAGTCGTTGCAGACTCCTCCTTAACCTCCGGCTTCGGTTCCTCAACGACAGTCGTTGCAGACTCCTGAGGTTGTTCCTCCTCGATGTTCACCACGCCACCCTCAGTCGACGGCTCTTCCGCAGGTTGAGGCTCCTCCTCGAAGAAGGTGTTCGTAGTGTTCTGGTTGTTCGCAGGCTCCTCCTCGAAGTCGTCGCGCTGCTTTGTCGTCTTCTGTTCGTCTGGCTCAACGACTGGTTCTTCCGGAATGTCGAGCAGATCCTCCGTCGCTATCTCAAGCGGAGCGAAGTTCTTCTCGTAGAACTCGGCATAGTCGGCGTAGCTGAACTGTTTGCCGAGCAGCGGCAGGTTCACGTCGCTGATTACTATCTGTCGACTCTTGCCCACGAGCTTCATCAGCTGCTTCTGCTTCTGTAGCTGGCGTGCGTACTGCAGTGCCTCGTCGTAGTTGCGGAAGCCCTTCACGAGCATTCGGTTCAGTCCGTCCGCCTGCTCCACCTCTATGTCGAAGTTGCGCACCATGAACGATGTGAAGTTGTAGCGAGCCAGCTCGAAGAGCATACGGTTGGCATCTATCGAGTCGGGCTTGTACGCTATCATGTATATGAACGCTGCGTTGCGGTCGTTAGAGAACTCGCGCACCGCTGTCGAGTCGCTTTCGTTGAGCACCTGCGAGCGTCGCTCCCAGATGTTCTCGAGGTCGAACTTGCCGCCTTGCAGCTGTCGTCCCTCGTTCACGCCCTTCACTATCATGCCTGCCATTACGGCTATCGGGCTTTGCGGATACTTCTTCACCACCGTGTTCAGGTCGTCGATGCAGCCCTCGTAGTCGCCGTCGTTCAGCTTGCCGAGTCCGCCGATGAAGAGGAACTTGTCGCGGTTGGCACCCAACGGGAACCGCTGTTCCGACACGCTGACATTGCCGCGCACCTCCTTGTAGCGCGCCGCCTTGAACGCATCGTATGTAGCGGCGTACAGCGAGTCTTCGAGGTGCACGCCGAGACGCGCGTTCTCCACGAAGTTGGGGTCGGTGAGCAGTGTTGTCCACTCGCTCTCGGGGTACTCCTGCTTGAGTCGTGCCACGTACGAGTCGGCGGTCTGTCGGTCGCCCTTGCGCATATATAATAGGTAGAGGTGATAGTAAGTCTCCGCCTTCTTCTCAAAGTTGGGATAGTCGCCGCTGATGAGTCGCATGAACTGCTTCTCGCTTCGTGGCAGGTTGTCGAGCTTGTCCTTGAAGATGACGCCCGAGTTGTAGAGTCCTTCGGCGATGATGTTGTTGCTCGCAGCCACCTGCTCCTCCGTGAACGGTATCTGCGCCATGTAGTACTCGCGTTTGTGTGGGTCGTTCTGTGCGCTGTCGGCGATGAGTGCGAGCGAGTCGGCTATTGCTTCCGCCTGCGCTATGGAGTCCTGCTGCTCCTCGGTGAGTTCCGGCTCGTCGGTCTGGAATGCCACCACCGTCTTGTTCACGCGCTGCCAGTCGTCCACATTCTCGCGCTTGCCCCATTGCTTCTGGAACGCCGCCTTACCCTGGCTCACCGCCATCTGGTTGTAGAAGTACCACTGCGCGTTGCGCTGGTTCTGCTGGTTCTGCTGGTTCTGCATAGTCGTGTTGTTGCCGAACTGGTTGTTCTGCGCCATGTCGTTGCCGCCGTTCATCTGGTTCTGCGCGTCCTGCTCTGCCTGCAGTCGGCGTTCCTCCTTCTCCTTCTTCTTCAGCGCCTCGATGGTGCGGTCGATGGCAGCGTTGCGGTCGCTCTCGCTCATCTTGGCGAGCGACTGCAGTGAGTCCTGCAGGTGTATGGCGTCGGTGTATGGCACGAGGTCGTCCAGAATCTTCGAGCGGTTCGACAGCTCCTCGTAGTCTTTGCGCTCCTTGTCGAGCATACCGATGGCTTGACCGTAGCAGCGTTGCGCGTCGTTGTAGCGCTCCTTGTCCCAGTAGATGTCGCCGAGCTTCAGCAGCAGCACGCCCTTCTCTATGCCCGAGCGCGTGGCTTTAGCCGCTCCGCGCTCGTAGGCGTTGATGGCTTGTGCGGTGTCGCTCTGTGCGAGGTATATGTTGCCGATGGCGTAGTACACCTGGTCGAGATATTCCTTGTTCTTGTCCGAGCGTGCCATACGCTTCAGCCTGCCAATCATCTTCTTCGATTGTCCTACGGACATCACCTCCGTCATGCAGATGCGTGCGTTGAACTCCAGCTCGTAGGGTGGGTTGAGCTTCGTCACGTGCTTGAACGCCTTCATCGCCTCCACGTTGTTGCCCAACGCTGCCTGCATCTGTCCCATGAGGAACCACTCGCGTGCGCGCTGCTTGCGTCGCATCTCGTGCTTGATGACGTTGCGCAGGTGGGGTATAGCTTTCTCGTATTCGCCCGTGTGTATGTAGTAGTCGGCGTAGGTGTAGTCCCACTCCTTGCGTGCCGACCAGTGGATGGAGTCGCGCTGCATGTTGCGTATCACGTCCTCGGCATCGTAGAGCCAACCCTCCTCGATGTAGCACTTGGCGAGCCACGCTCTCGACTTGGCGTAGATGGCTGGCTGCGTCTGGTACAGTCGGCTCATGTAGTTGAACGTGGCAGCTGCCTCGTCGAACGCTCCCTTGTAGAACTGCGAGCGTCCCATGAGCAACCACGCCTTCCAAAGGAACGGGTTGTACTCGCGGCGCGAGAGCCACTCCAAGTCCTTCGCCGTCTTCTTGCGCTGCTTCGTCCACTGCGGTCGGCGCTTTATGCTGTGCAGCTTGATGGTCTTCTGACACTTCTCGATGGCGCGGTCGTAGTTCGACTTGCCAATCTCCCGGCTGTTCTTGTTGCTCACGGTGTAGAGCGGAATAAGCTCTGTGAAGTTGTCCTTGTTGCCTTCCTCCTTCTCTAATGAGGCGTCGATATATGCCAACGAACCGTTATAATAAGTGTTATAACGCGCCTTGAACGAGTGCCACCAGCGTGTGCGCGCGGTGTTTTTCTGCGTAGAGCATCCTGTCGCAACTGCCAATACAGCTGCGAGAAGGATGGGGATAATATGTCTTGTCTTAAATAGTTTCACGTATAAATAACTCTGTTTGTGGCGTTTTATTGCCTTAACCCTCCCTGAGCATGAATGTTTCGTCCTTTATCTGGTCGGGCAGGTTGATGCCGCGCAGCGTCAGACTGCGGCACCAGTCGGCTATCTCCTCGTGGCGCATGGTGTAGAGCACCTCGCTGAACTGCTCCACCTCCTCGTCGGTGTAGCTGTCTGACGGGCGTCCGCTGAACGCGTCGAGTTCCTCGTCGTCGTAGTAGACGATGTCCTTCGTGGCAGCCTCCATCATGCAGTCCTGCTCACACTTGTCGTTGGTGCCGTTGCATGTGGCGCATGTCTCCACCACGGTTATCTTCTCCTCGCCGTCGTGCTTGCTCAGCTTGGCGATCAGTGCGGCGATGATGCCGAGCACAATTATCGAAATCACTAATATTATCATATTCTCTTCAAAGTTTTATTAGGTGTCCTCCCGCAGATTCCTCCTTAGGAGGGTATGGCATCTTGCCATACCCACGCCGCCTGCTATGGGATATTCTCCCACGGAATACGCCGAATTCACAGAACCTCCTGCAGAGGTGGCCTCCCACGGATTTCACAGATCTGCACAGATGTTAGGGTGCGCTGTTCTCCCACAGAATTCACAGAATTCACAGAACCTCCTACTGAGATGTCCTCCCACGGATTTCACAGATTTACACAGATACTTAGGGTGCGCTGTTCTCCCACAGAATACGCCGAATTCACAGAACCTCCTACTGAGATGTCCTCCCACGGATTTCACAGATTTACACAGATACTTAGGGTGCGCTGTTCTCCCACAGAATACGCCGAATTCACAGAACCTCCTACTGAGATGTCCTCCCACGGATTTCACAGATTTACACAGATACTTAGGGTGCGCTGTTCTCCCACAGAATTTGGCAGCGTGGGTATGGCAGGGATGCCATACCCTCCTACATCTGTGAACATCCGTGCCATCTGTGGGAGACTCTTCTCTGCCAGAAGTTTCTGTGCGTTCCGTGCGTTCTGTGGGAATATCTTTTCTCCCACGGATTTCACAGATTTACACAGATGCTTAGAGTGCGCTGTTCTCCAACAGAATACAGAATTTGGCAGCGTGGGTATGGCAGGGATGCCATACCCTCCTACATCTGTGCTCATTTGTGTCATCTGTGGGAGGCTCTTCTCTGCCAGAAGTTTCTGTGCGTTCCGTGCGTTCTGTGGGAGTCCTTTCTCTGCAAGAAGTTCTGTGTATTCGGTGTATTCCGTGGGAGCTTCTTCACCGCTTGTTCGGTTGGTGCAGCTGAGACTGCTGCACCCCCTGGCGGAATCCACGGAAGTAGTGTGCAAATCTCACCCTTTCACCTCGAACCCAGCCTTCTGCATGTCCTCCCAGTACTGTGGGTACGACTTCGTCACCACTTGCGGCTCGTTGATGCGCAGCCCGGGGAACACGATTGCCGCCGGTGCGAACGCCATCGCCATGCGGTGGTCGTCGTAGGTGTCGATAGGCTCTAATGTCGGCTCGCAGCGCGTGCCGTCCCAGACGAGCGTGTCACCGTTCTCGTCGCGCAGCACATAACCTAACTTGCGCAGCTCGCGCTTCAGTGCCTCGATGCGGTCGGTCTCCTTGATGCGCAGCGTAGCCAACCCCGTGAAGCGGAACGGTATGCCGCGCAGCGCGCACGTCACCACCACCGGCTGCGCCAGGTCGGGCACACTACTGAAGTCGTAGTCGAGGCGTGGCAGCATACACGGGTGATTCTTTATGCTCACCGTCGGGAAACGCTCGCCCTCCACCTGCACGAAGCGCGTCTTCACGCCCAGCAGCGAGAAGATATACTTCACGATAGAGTCGCCCTGACGCGACGCGTCCATGAGGCCCTTGAAGCGCACCTCCGACTCGTCGTTCCCCCGCAGTGCCAGCATCTCGTACCAGTAAGCCGCCGCACTCCAGTCGCTCTCTATCGTGTACTTGCGACTCGCGTACGGCTTCGCGTTCACCGTGATGGTGTCCGCGTCGCTCCAGTCGGCATCCGCCCCGTACTCGCGCATCATCCACAGCGTGAGGTCGATATACGGGCGCGAGATGGCACCGTCCGTGATGCGCAGTTGCAATCCGTTCTTCAGCGTCGGCGCAATCATCAGCAGTGCCGAGATATACTGCGAGCTGATGTTGCCCGCCACCTCGATGTATCCGCCCTCCAGCGTGCGCCCCTTGATGCGCAGCGGTGGATAGCCCTCCTCGCCCAAGTATTCGATGTCGGCACCCAGGTATCGCAGCGCGTTTACGAGGATGCCTATCGGGCGTTGCTTCATGCGGTCGGTGCCCGTGAGCACGTGTTCGCCCGGCGTGGCAGCGAGGTAAGCCGTGAGGAAGCGCATCGCCGTGCCCGCCCCCTTGATGTCTATTTCGTACGGGCGGCGTTGCATCGCGTCGATAATCACCTCCGTGTCGTCGCACACCGAGAGGTTCTGCGGCAGGATGTCGCCGCACGACAGCGCATGAATGATGAGCGCGCGGTTGCTGATGCTCTTCGATGCCGGCAGAGCGATTGTAGCGTTAATTGTCTGGGGTGCAGTTATGGTGTATTGCATGATGCTGTTTGTTTTTACTCTCAATGTTCAGAGTTTGTTTTCTCTATTATGCAAAGTTACTAAAACAATTTCAAACAATTGCGCAAAGCGTTGAAAAGTAAAAAAGTAAAAGAGTAAAAAGTAGGAGG
>ERZ791801.702-NODE-702-length-28999-cov-2.631910_pt1 | contig 28999 bp, 32 predicted proteins | sample MGYA00510309_ERZ791801 | MGnify/ENA primary metagenome ERZ791801 (study PRJEB30046, sample SAMN00791979) | human gut metagenome | study: EMG produced TPA metagenomics assembly of the A metagenome-wide association study of gut microbiota in type 2...
CGGCAAGATGTGACCGGTTAAACCGGACGGTTATGGATTTCTTCCCGGAGTCCATGCGAAAAGAGTTTGCACCGGTCGGAAGACTGGATAAGGATACGGAAGGTTTTTTGCTGATTACAAATGACGGAGAACTCACGCATCGCCTGCTGTCACCGGCATACCATGTCAAAAAAACGTATTTTGTACAGGTAGATCAGAAAATTCCAGATACGACGGCAGGACAATTTGCAGAGGGCGTGGACATCGGCGATGAGAAGCGCACACTTCCGGCAGATCTCAAAATCCTTGGGGACCGTGAGGCGGAACTTACGATTTCGGAAGGCAGATTTCACCAGGTGAAGCGTATGTTTGCGTCGGTTGGATGTAAGGTGATATATCTGAAACGGATCTCCATGGGAACACTTACACTTGGAACATTAGAAAAGGCAACTTACCGTAAACTTACGGAACAGGAACTGGCTTCCCTGAAAAAAGAAGCGGAAAATAAACAATCATCAGGAGTATAAAATTATGTACGAAGGGTATCTGCCGATTTCAAAACAGGATATGCAGGAACGCGGGATTAAACAGCTGGATTTTGTATATGTGTGCGGAGACGCATATGTAGATCATCCGTCTTTTGGTCATGCAATCATTGCCAGACTGCTGGAGGCACATGGCTATACGGTGGGCATCATTGCGCAGCCGGACTGGAAGGATGATGCTTCTATTTCCGTGCTTGGCGTTCCAAGACTTGGCTTTTTGGTTTCTGCCGGAAATATGGATTCTATGGTGAATCATTATTCGGTATCCAAAAAACGCCGTGCAACCGATTCCTATACCCCGGGAGGCGTAATGGGAAAGCGACCGGATTATGCTACCGTGGTGTACTGTAATCTGATCCGGCATACATACAAGAAGACCCCGATCATTATCGGTGGAATTGAAGCCAGTCTGCGCCGTCTGGCACATTATGATTACTGGTCCAACAAGGTGAAACGTTCGATCCTGCTTGATTCCGGTGCAGATCTGATTTCTTATGGAATGGGAGAACACAGTATCATTGAAATCGCAGATGCATTGAATGCCGGAATCGATGTGCATGATATTACCTTTATTGACGGAACCGTATTTAAAACAAAAAACCGTGATCTGATCTATGATGCCATCGAGTTACCGGATTATGATGAGATCAAAGAAAATAAGCGTTCGTTTGCGCAGAGTTTTTATAAGCAGTACTGTAATACAGATCCATTTTCCGGAAAGCGCCTGTTTGAGCCTTACGGTGGAACCACATTTGTTGTGCAGAATCCACCGGCAAAGCCATTGACACAGACGGAAATGGATGAAGTCTATGCACTTCCGTATATGCGGAATTATCATCCGTCATATGAAAAAGACGGAGGGGTTCCTGCGATCCGGGAGATTAAGTTTTCCCTGATCAGCAACCGCGGATGTTTTGGAGGATGCAGTTTCTGTGCGCTGACGTTTCATCAGGGCAGAATTATCCAGACGAGAAGCCATGAGTCGATCATTGACGAGGCAAAACAGATCATTCAGGAACCGGGCTTCAAAGGGTATATTCATGATGTCGGGGGACCTACGGCGAATTTCCGTGCACCGGCATGCAAAAAGCAGATGACGAAGGGAGCCTGTCCGACGAAACAGTGCCTGTTTCCAAAACCATGTAAGAATCTGGAAGTAGACCATAAGGATTACATTGCCCTTTTGAAAAAGCTGCGGGTGCTTCCGGGTGTGAAAAAAGTATTTATCCGTTCGGGTATCCGGTTTGATTATCTGATGTATGATAAGGATCGTACATTTTTGCGGGAACTGTGCGAGCATCATGTGAGCGGGCAGTTGAAGGTGGCACCGGAACATATCAGCAATACCGTTTTACAGAAACTGGGAAAGCCAAGTGTGGAAGTGTATAACAGTTTTGTAAAAGCGTATAAAGATATGAATAAAAAAATCGGAAAAGAGCAGTATCTTGTGCCGTATCTGATGTCTTCCCATCCGGGATCGACGCTGAAAGAAGCGGTTGAACTAGCAGAGTATCTGCGGGATTTAGGTTACATGCCGGAACAGGTACAGGATTTTTATCCGACACCGTCAACGATTTCTACCTGCATGTATTATACAGGACTGGACCCGCGGACAATGGAACCTGTATATGTGGCAACCAATCCGCATGAAAAAGCCATGCAGCGTGCACTGATCCAGTATCGCAACCCGAAAAATTACGATCTGGTACATGAAGCATTAATCAAAGCAGGACGTCAGGATCTGATCGGATTTGATTCCAAATGTCTGATCCGTCCGCGCCGGCCGAAAAAAGACGCGGGTACTTCCTACCGGTCATCCAGACAAGGAAAGAAGGCACCGGCAGGCAAGGCTGCTGCCGGAAAGATGGTGACCGCAAAACACAAAAAGAAAACCATCCGCAACATCCATAAAAAGAAGTAGGAAACGTTATGAAAACATTTACCATCGGCACGAATGATGCCAACCAGCGGTTTGATAAATATTTAAAAAAACTGCTGCCCAATGCATCGGTCAGTTTTTTATATAAGATGCTTCGAAAAAAGAATATTACTTTGGACGGAAAAAAAGCGACCGGGAACGCTGCAAAAAGGCGCGCAGGTAGCGGTGTTTTTCAGTGATGAAACACTGCATAAATTTATGCAGGATACAAAAAAACTGCAGGAAGAGTTTCACATGCTGCAGCGTCTGCCAATGAAGGGGCTTTCCGTCATTTATGAAGATACGGATATTCTCATCGCGGATAAGCCATACAATATGCTTTCCCAGAAAGCAAAAGAACAGGATCTGTCTGCCAATGAATATCTGCTCGGCTATCTGATCCGGAGCGGGGCACTTTCTCTGGAGACATTCGGCACGTTTCGTCCGTCAGTGTGCAACCGGCTGGACCGCAATACGACAGGACTTCTTCTGATGGGCAAAACGCTTGCCGGCGCACAGATGCTTTCCGAGGGGTTGCGGGAACGTACCATTCATAAATTTTACCGTGCCATTGTATCCGGGAACGTTACAAAACCGGTACATCTGTCCGGATGGCTTATCAAAGACGAACATACCAATCAGGTAAAGATTCTGACACAGGAACAAAAAGATGCTGTACGGATTGAGACTTCTTATACGTCCGTACAGGCGAAAGGAACATGCAGTCTGTTGGAAATCTGCCTGATTACCGGAAAAACACATCAGATTCGTGCACATCTGGCATCTGTCGGTCATCCGGTTATCGGAGATCGCAAGTATGGGGACCCGTCAGTGAATCACAAATTTTATAGTACCTTTCATGTGGATCATCAGCTGCTTCATGCGTATCGTCTGGAATTTCCGGACGGAAGAGTTTTTACTGCTCCGATGCCCGAAATATTTAAAGAAATTATGGAAAAGGAGCGTGGATAGCAGATGCCGACCTGGAATTCAAGGGGACTGCGCGGATCAACACTGGAGGATCTTTTAAACCGTACAAACGAAAAATATGCACACAACGGCCTGGCGCTGATCCAGAAGATCCCGACACCGATTACTCCTATTAATATTGATAAAGAAACCAGACACATCACACTTGCCTATTTTGAACAGAAAAGTACCGTAGATTATATTGGAGCTGTACAGGGAATTCCGGTGTGTTTTGATGCAAAAGAATGCAACACCGACACCTTTCCGCTTGCCAATGTTCATCCGCATCAGGTGGCTTTTATGGAGCAGTTTGAAAAGCAGGAGGGAATAGCGTTTCTTCTGATATCTTTTACGCACAGGGAGGAATTTTATTATCTGCGTTTTTCCGATCTGGAGAAGTTCTGGAACCGGGCTCTGGATGGTGGACGGAAAAGCTTTCGGTATGAGGAGCTGAATCCGGCCTATTTTCTGCCAAAGGTATCAGGGGTACTGATTCCCTATCTTCAGGTTCTCCAGAAGGATTTAGAGGACAGGGATTGACAATCTTTGGAATATTTCTTATAATAGCGTTGTTTCATGTGCTACCAAATTATCACGGTATCACTTTAAAATAGTAAAGCGAGAGGTTCGATTATGACAGACCAGATGTTACATACGCCGGACGGAGTCCGGGATATTTATAACGGAGAGTGCAAACAGAAACTACTGTTGCAGGAGAGATTACACGATGTATTGCGTCAATATGGATATCGTGATATTCAGACACCAACGTTTGAATTTTTTAATATTTTTGGAAAAGAAATCGGTACAACACCATCCAAAGATCTGTATAAGTTTTTTGACAAGGACGGAAGCACGCTGGTACTTCGTCCGGATTTTACTCCATCTATTGCAAGAAGTGCTGCAAAGTACTATACCGAGGATGATATGCCGGTAAAACTTTGTTATATGGGAAACACGTTTATCAATTCCAACGCGTATCAGGGACGCTTAAAGGAAACGACACAGTGCGGTGCGGAGCTGATCGGAGACGGAACGGTTGCCGCTGACGCAGAAATACTTGCCATGGTAGTGGAGTCCCTTCTTTCGAGCGGACTGAAAGAATTTCAGATCTCGGTTGGACATGCACAGTTTTTCCGCGGGCTGGCAGAGGCGGCAGGACTTGATGAGGAACAGCAGCAGGAATTAAGAGAACTGCTTGCCAATAAAAATTATTTCGGTGTGGAAGAAATGGTAGAGGGAATGCATTTAAATGACACGTTAAAGAAACTGTTTTCCCTTCTCGGAAGTTTTGAGACACAGGTAGAAGAACTTGCTGAGGCAAAGTCTCTTGCTTCGGATTACCCGAACATTCTTTCCGCAATTACTGATCTGGAAAAACTCGGATCGTTTCTGCGGTTATACGGAATTGAAAAATACGTTTCGTTTGAACTCGGAATCATCAGCAATTACCATTATTATACCGGTATTATTTTTGCAGGATATACGTTTGGAACAGGAGAACCTGTGGTAAAGGGAGGACGCTATGACAGGCTGCTTACATATTTCGGAAGAAAAGCACCGGCCATTGGTTTTGCCATTGTTGTGGACCAGCTTCTTTCCGCTCTTTCCAGACAAAAGATCACACTTCCGTCCGAAGAGAAAAATCAGATGATCGTTTACGCGGAAAATAAGATTGCGGAAGCAGTAGAAAAAGCGAAAGAACTTCGCGCTCAGGGAATTTCGGTTTCTCTGATCCAGATGCAGGAAGGCCGGAGCAAAGATGATTATCTGAGCTATGCCATGAAGGATCACGTTTCAAAAGTAGAATTTATAGAGGAAGCATAGGAGGAGATCATGGAAGAAAAGAGATATCTGACGTTTGCACTGGGAAAGGGACGTCTGGCAAAAAAGACACTCGAACTGTTTGAAAAAATAGGAATCACCTGTGATGAGATCCGTGATCCGGATACCCGTAAACTGATCTTTGTCAATGAGGAACTTGGACTTCGGTTTTTTCTTGCCAAGGGACCGGATGTGCCTACATATGTAGAGTATGGTGCAGCCGATATTGGAATTGTCGGAAAAGACACGATTTTAGAAGAGTCGAGAAATATTTATGAAGTGCTGGATCTTGGATTCGGCAAATGCAAAATGTGCATCTGTGGACCGGAAAGTGCTGCGGAACTTTTGCAGCATCATGAACAGATCCGTGTGGCAACCAAGTATCCGCGGATTGCCAAAGATTATTTTTATAACAAAAAACATCAGACGGTTGAGATTATCAAGCTGAATGGTTCCATCGAACTTGCACCGATCGTTGGACTATCAGAGGTAATCTGTGATATAGTAGAGACAGGTACGACCTTGCGTGAAAACGGGCTGACGGTGTTAGAGGAAGTTTGTCCGCTTTCTGCACGCGTGGTCGTAAACCAGGTAAGTATGAAAATGGAAAATGAACGAATCACAAAACTGATCCGCGATTTGAAAAAAGTCATTTAGGAGGGACATCATGAGAATTTTAAAACTTACAGAGGATACCAGAAAAGATATTCTGCAGAATCTCTTAAAAAGAAGCCCGAATAATTACGGTGAGTTTGAAGGTCGTGTAAACGCCATTATTGAAGAAGTGCGAAATAACCGCGATCAGGCAGTTTTTAATTATACCAAGCAGTTTGACGGCGCGGACATCAATGCCGGCAATATTCTTGTAACAGAAGAAGAGATTGCCGAGGCCTATGAACAGGTTGACACGACATTGCTTGCAGTGATCCGCAAGTCTCTTGTAAATATCAAAAAATATCATGAAAAACAGGTACAGAATTCCTGGTTTACGACAGAGGACGGTATCATTCTTGGACAGAAAGTTACCGCACTTGCGACGGTTGGTGTCTATGTTCCGGGCGGAAAGGCCGTGTATCCTTCTTCCGTACTGATGAATGTTCTTCCGGCAAAAGTTGCGGGAGTAGACCGTATTGTAATGTGTACGCCACCAGGCAAAGATGGAAAAGTATATCCTTCCACTCTGGTTGCAGCCAAAGAAGCCGGAGTTGATGAGATCTATAAAGTCGGTGGAGCACAGGCAATTGCTGCCATGGCATTTGGAACCGAAAGTGTGCCAAAGGTTGACAAGATTGTCGGGCCGGGAAATATTTATGTCGCACTTGCCAAAAAAGCAGTGTTTGGTTATGTCAGCATTGATTCCATTGCAGGACCGAGTGAGATTTTAGTGCTTGCGGATGAGACTGCAAATCCACGCTATGTTGCAGCGGATCTGTTATCCCAGGCAGAACATGATGAGATGGCATCTGCAATTCTGATCACCACAAGCCAGAAACTTGCAGAAGAAGTATCTGCAGAGATTGATCAGTTTGTCGCAGAACTTTCCAGAAAAGAGATCATCCAGAAGTCCCTGGACAATTACGGATATATTCTTGTGGCAGATAATATGGAAGAAGCAATTGATACCGTAAATGCGATTGCATCCGAACATATGGAAATCGTCACAGCAGATCCGTTCCACGTAATGACAAAGATCCGCAATGCCGGTGCTATCTTTATCGGAGAGTATTCCTCCGAGCCGCTTGGCGATTACTTTGCCGGACCAAACCATGTTCTTCCGACAAACGGAACGGCCAAGTTCTTTTCCGCACTTTCCGTGGATGATTTTATTAAAAAGTCCAGCATTATTTCTTACTCACGGGAAGCGCTTGAAAAAGTACATAAAGATATTGAGCAGTTTGCAGAATGTGAGAAACTGACCGCACATGCAAACTCCATCCGCGTTCGGTTTGAGTAGTATATGGGAAAGAAAGTCTAAAAGGAGCAGATTATGGAAAAAAGACAGATCAGCACAACACGCAAAACAAAAGAGACGGACATTCAGGTGACTTTAAATCTGGATGGAAGCGGTATTTCCCATATTGAGACAGGCATTGGATTTTTTGATCATATGCTGGAGGGATTTTCCAAGCACGGTTTCTTCGATCTGCATATGGAATGTGATGGAGATCTTCAGGTCGACAGCCATCATACGATCGAAGACTGCGGAATCGTACTTGGAGATGCGATCAAAAAGGCATTGGGGGACAAAAGCGGAATCAAACGGTTTGGAAGCTGTATCCTTCCGATGGATGAGACACTTGTTTTGTGTGCGGTAGATCTTTCCGGACGTCCATATCTTGTATTTGACGGCGAATTTACTACGGAGCGTCTGGGAACACTTGATACCGAAATGATCCGTGAATTTTTCTATGCGGTCTCCTACAATGCGGGCATGAATCTGCACATTAAGGTGTTAAGCCCCGGAAATAATCATCATATGGCAGAAGCGATGTTTAAGGCATTTGCCAGAGCTTTGGATGAAGCGGTTTCCCATGATCCGAGAGTAAAAGGAATTCTGTCAACGAAAGGAAGTTTGTAATACATGAAACAAAAAAACATTGTCGCGACGCTTTATTTAAAAGATGGTCATGCAGTAAGATCCATGACCGATTTTACGCCGGTAGATGCGAATGTTTATCGACTGTGCCAGTTATACAACGACAGTGGAGTTGACAAGATCATTATTTTTGACCTGTCTACCAGCGATGATGAGCATGAAAAGAATGTCAATACGATTCGAAACATCAATCGCAACATTGATATTAAAGTATGCGCAGGAGGAAACATTAACCGTCTGGAAGACATCAAAAAACTTTTGTTTGCGGGATGCCTTCAGGTGATTTTAAATGCTTCTAAGCCTTCGAGCATCGGACTGGCGGAGGAAGCCAGTGCACGTTTTGGCAAAGACCGGATTCTGCTCTCTATCAACAATGTGGATTTTATTTTTAAGAATCAGGATTCGATTGAAAATACATTCCATGAAGCACTGGTGTTAAATCCGGAAATTCTGGATGCACTGGAAAATCTGACCAACATTCCGTATGTGGTGGAACTTCCAGATTATAATTTTGACGAGATCGTAAGGCTGCTAAAGCGGGAAAAAATCCGAGGAATTGCGGGTCCGTTCATCAATGATACTTCAACGGATATTATGAAGTTAAAGTCTTCTCTGCTTCAGGAAGGCATCAATATGTATAATTTTGCACCGGATCTGTCCTGGGAGGATCTGAAACTGAATTCGGACGGAATGGTTCCGGTCATTGTGCAGGATTACCGTACAGATGAAGTGCTGATGCTTGCATACATGAACAAAGAGGCGTTTGATACGACAATTAATCTCGGGAAAATGACTTACTGGAGCAGAAGCCGTGATGAACTCTGGACCAAAGGCCTGACTTCCGGGCATTTCCAGTATGTGAAATCCCTGACGGCTGACTGCGACTTTGATACGATTCTGGCAAAAGTCTCCCAGGTAGGGGCTGCCTGTCACACCGGAAACCGTACCTGTTTTTTCAATAGCATCGTACAAAAAGAGTATGTTGAGAAAAATCCGCTGAAGGTACTTGAGAGCGTGTATGATATTATCAAGGAACGTAAAGCACATCCGCAGGATGGTTCCTATACCAATTATCTGTTTGGGAAAGGAACCGATAAAATTTTGCAGAAACTTGGGGAAGAGTGTACGGAAATTGTAATTGCAGCGAAAAATCCGGAACCGGAAAACATCAAATACGAGATTTCCGATTTTCTGTATCACTGTATGGTGCTTATGGTGGAAAAAGGCATTACCTGGGAAGAGATTGCCAATGAACTTGCCCAGCGATAAAAAATAAATGTTAAGAGGTATCTATGAGAAAACTAGCTTTAAGTGACGAGATTCTGATGCAGATTGAAAAACCTGCACGCTATATCGGTAATGAGCTGAATTCTGTAGTAAAAGATGACACATCGCAGATTCGTTTTGCGATGTGTTTTCCTGATGTATACGAAATTGGTATGTCACATCTTGGAATTCAGATCCTATACGACATGTTTAACCGCAGAGAGGACACCTGGTGTGAACGTGTCTATTCTCCATGGCCGGATCTGCATAAAATTATGAAGGAGCAGAATATTCCGCTGTTCGGACTTGAGTCCCAGGAACCGATCAAAAACTTTGATTTTGTCGGTCTGACTCTGCAGTATGAGATGTGCTACACCAATATTTTACAGATTCTGGATCTGGCACAGATTCCGCTTCTTTCGGCTGACCGTGGGGACGAAGACCCGATTATTTTAGGTGGAGGACCATGTTCTTATAATCCGGAACCGATTGCAGACTTTTTTGATTGTTTTTATATTGGAGAAGGGGAGACACAGTATGATACATTTTTAAATCTCTATAAGTCGATGCGGGCATCCGGACAGTATTCAAGAAAGGCATTTCTGCATGAGGCGGCAAAAATAGAGGGCATTTATGTCCCGTCGCTGTATGAAGTCCGTTACAAAGAAGATGGCACGATAGCGGCATTTACTCCTGTTTATGATGATATTCCGGCAACCATCAAAAAGCAGGTGGATATGGATCTGACCGGCTCGGTTTATCCGGAAAAACCGGTGGTTCCATTTATCAAAGCAACACAGGATCGCGTGGTGCTTGAAATACAGAGGGGCTGTATCCGCGGATGCCGTTTCTGTCAGGCCGGCATGATTTACCGGCCAAACCGGGAAAAGGGCGTAAAACGACTGAAAGAACTTGCACAAACCATGCTTGCATCGACCGGCTATGAAGAGATTTCCTTAAGTTCTCTCAGTTCATCGGATTATTCCGATTTGGAGGAACTGATCAATTTCCTGATTGAGGAGTGTGACAAAAAACATGTCAATATTTCCCTGCCATCCCTTCGTATTGATGCCTTTTCCCTTGATATTATGCAGAAAGTGCAGGACATCAAAAAAAGCAGTCTGACATTTGCGCCGGAGGCAGGTTCCCAGAGACTGTGAAATGTCATCAATAAAGGCCTGACGGTTGACAATATTCTGACCGGTTCCCATGATGCGTTTGTCGGCGGCTGGAATAAGGTCAAGCTTTATTTTATGCTTGGACTTCCAACGGAAACAGAAGAAGATATGCGGGCGATCCCGGAACTGGCAAACGAGATTGCCGCTTTGTATTATGACACCGTGCCAAAGGAACAGAGAAACGGAAAATGCCAGATTACGATCAGTACTTCCTTTTTTGTACCGAAACCTTTTACCCCGTTCCAGTGGGCTACCATGTTAGACCCATCAGATTATCTGGCGCGTGCAAAGATTGTCAATGATCATGTAAAGGAACAGTTAAACCACAAGAGTATCCGTTACAACTGGCATGAAGCCGATGTGACGGTATTGGAAGGAATCCTTGCGCGCGGAGACCGTAAGATTTCAAAAGCTATTCTTTATGTGTATGAACACGGCGGATTTTTCGATGCGTGGTCGGAATTCTTTCACTATGATCTGTGGCTGGAGGCATTTGCTGCATGTGGCATTGATATTGATTTTTATACCAAGAGAGCACGAAGCGACGATGAAATTTTCCCGTGGGATTTTATTGATGTCGGTGTGACAAAGGCATTTATGCTGCGTGAATGGAAAACCGCGCTCAGTGAGACGGTGACACCAAACTGCCGGATGCGCTGCTCCGGATGTGGTGCAAGACAATTTGGAGGAGGTGTCTGCTTTGAAAATCAGAATTAAATTTCGAAAATGGGGTGTCATGAAATTCATCGGACACCTGGATATGATGCGCTATTTTCAGAAAGCGGTCCGGCGTGCAAAGATTGATATCCGTTATTCGGAAGGATATTCTCCGCATCAGATTATGTCCTTTGCGGCGCCGCTTGGAGTCGGAATCACAAGCGATGGCGAATATTTTGATATTGAAGTCAATGAATCCATGACATCTAAGGAGGCAGTCGCTGCACTGAATGAAACCATGGTAGATGGTGTGGAGGTTACTTCCTATGTGAAACTGCCGGATAAAGCGAAAACCGCGATGTCAATTGTGGCAGCAGCGGATTACCGGCTGAGCTATAAAGAAGGGTACGAAAGTCCGTTTTCAACGGAAGAATGGAAAAGAATCGTCAAAGAACGGTTTTTGGACAGCCCACAGTTTACCATTATCAAAAAGACGAAAAAAAGTGAACGGGAAGTGGACCTAAAACCATTGGTATACGCGTTTTCCGTTGAAGAGGAGCAGGGACGCCCGGCATTTTTCCTGCAGGTTTCTACGGGCAGTGTGGATAATATCAAACCGGAACTGGTACTTTCATCGGTTTATCAGCTTTGCGGACTGGAATACTGCGAATCCGCAATCCAGATCCACCGGCTCGAAGTTTATGCGAGGGATGAACAGGGGCAGCTGGTTGGGCTTTCCGGCATGGGAGAGGAAATTGTTTAAATGAATCGGATCGTTGTCACAAAACTGGAACATCATCAGACAGAGTATCTTGCTTATCTGGTTTTGGATGAGAACCGGAAGCTGCAGGAACTTCAGGTTTTTGAACCGGAAGAAAATACTCTGCTGGATCATATTTATGTAGGATATGTAGAGAAGATTGTGCCCAATATTCATGCCGCTTTTGTGCGCATTGCGGATGGACAGAAATGCTATCTTCCGCTGCATGATGTGAAAAACCCGGTGTATACCAGAAAATTATCCAAAAAAGAAGCGCTCTGTGAAGGGGATGAGTTGCTGGTGCAGGTTGTAAAAGATGCGGTAAAAACCAAAGATCCGGTCGTAAGCACCAAGCTTGTAGTGCATGGACATTACTGTTTCCTTTCGACAGAGAATACCTGTCTTGGCGTTTCTAAAAAATTATCCCAGGAGGAATCAAAAAGACTGTCGGCTCTTTTAGAGAACACGTGTAAGGGTCATGAAGCAGAAGGGTACGGGCTGGTATTCAGAACCAATGCAGGGGCGGTTCCGGAAACCGAATTATGCGAAGATATCGAGCTGGTGCAGAAAGAATACCGGGCTTTAAAGAAGACCGGTACACATCAGAATGCCGGAGATCTGGTGTACCGGAATCTCCCCGGCTATCTGGCGCGGTTAAAAGCAGAAAATTTTGAAAAAACAGATCTGGTTCTTACGGATGGTCAGGATCTGTATCAGGAGATCTGTGCATACCTTCCCCATCTTGTGGAAGAAAAGAAAGTGCAGCTTTACCGGGATGATGCGGTCAGTCTTTCGACTTTATATCATCTGCGGGGCAATATGCAGGAACTGCTTTCTTCCAAAGTATGGCTTGATTCCGGAGCCAATATTATCATTGAATCTCTTGAAACCCTGACGGTCATTGATGTCAACAGCGGAAAAAACCTGTCCCGCCGGGAAGAGGCTTTATTTGCGATCAATGTTGAAGCGGCAAAAGAGATTGCACGGCAGCTTCGTCTGCGCAACATTTCAGGGATGATCCTCGTGGATTTCATCAATCTGAAAAAGAAAGAACAGCAGCAGAAGCTGATTTCCGTTATTCGGGAGGAATTACAAAAAGATTCGGTTCCCGCAAATTTTATCGATATTACCAGACTTGGTCTGGTGGAACTGACCCGGAAAAAAGTATACAAATCTTTGCGTGAAATTTTATCATAAACAGCTTGACGAACAGGTGGTCATGTGCTATTATACACTAGTATGCCGCACAGTGAGGTAAAAGTTTGCTTATTGGCAACACCGTAACTGGCGAGTAATGATAAATAGGAGGTGCCATATGTACGCAATTATAGCAACAGGTGGTAAACAGTACAAAGTATCCGAAGGCGATATCATTACCATTGAAAAGCTTGGAGTTGATGCTGGTGAGAAGGTTACTTTTGATCAGGTATTAGCAGTATCCGGAGACGATATGAAGGTTGGAAACCCAACAGTAGCCGGAGCAACTGTTGAAGCTTCTGTCATCAAAGAAGGCAGAGCAAAGAAAGTAATCGTTTACAAGTACAAGAGAAAAACCGGTTATCACAAGAAGAACGGACACAGACAGTCGTTCACCCAGGTTAAGATTGAAAAGATTAATGGATAATCGATAGGAATTGTTATATGATTACTATAACGATTTTACAGGATCATGAAGATGCAGTGGGATTTCACTGCATCGGTCATTCCGGATATGCGGAAGCAGGAAGTGATATTATCTGCGCAGGTGTTTCGGCACTTGTGATAAATACGATCAATTCCATAGAGACTTTCACAGAGGATTCTTATCATATTGATACAGAAGAGACATCCGGGCTGATTGATTTCAGACTTGATCAGAAAGCCGGTCATGATACACAGCTTCTGATGAAGTCCATGGTTCTGGGCTTACAAGGAATACAAAATGATTATGGGAATGAGTATATCATTCTTGATTTCAAGGAGGTGTAGGACATGTTGAATATGAACCTTCAGTTTTTTGCTCATAAAAAGGGAGTTGGTTCTACAAAGAACGGCCGTGATTCCGAGTCCAAGAGATTAGGAGCAAAGAGAGCAGACGGACAGTTCGTAAAGGCTGGCAATATTCTCTATAGACAGCGTGGTACAAGAATTCATCCAGGTGTGAATGTTGGTATCGGTGGAGACGACACATTATTTGCTAAAGTAGATGGTGTTCTTCGTTTCGAGAGAGTAGGAAGAGATAAGAAGCAGGCTTCTGTATATCCAGTAGACAACGAGTAGTTTACAAAACCCCGACTTTTTGAGCCGGGGTTTTATCGTTATGTAGGAGAGAGATTATGTTTGCAGACCGTGCAAAAATTATTATCAAATCAGGAAAAGGCGGAGACGGACATGTGTCCTTCCGTCGTGAAAAATATGTGCCGAACGGTGGTCCGGACGGTGGCGATGGAGGAAAAGGCGGAGATGTCATTTTCTTAGTAGACGAGGGAATCAATACGCTTGCAGACTATCGGCACAGACGAAAATTCGCAGCAGAACCGGGCGAAGAAGGTGGCAAGAAGAACTGCCATGGAAAAAATGGTGCAGATCTGATATTAAAAGTTCCGGAGGGAACAATTATAAGAGATGCGGCATCCGGAAAAGTAATTGCCGATATGTCAGGGGAAAATAAGCGTTCTGTCATTTTGCATGGCGGCCGTGGAGGACTTGGCAATCAGCACTTTGCAACTTCCACCATGCAGGCTCCAAAATATGCGCAGCCGGGACAGGAAGCCATCGAGATTGAAGTTCAGCTGGAACTTAAAGTGATCGCGGATGTGGGATTGGTTGGTTTCCCGAATGTCGGAAAATCCACCTTTTTATCGCGTGTGACCAATGCACAGCCAAAGATCGCCAATTACCATTTTACGACATTACAGCCAAATCTGGGTGTTGTTGACATGGAAGACGGAAACGGTTTTGTGATTGCGGATATTCCGGGACTGATTGAAGGTGCTTCCGATGGTGTCGGTCTGGGACATGAATTTCTCCGGCATATTGAAAGAACCAAAGTCATTATCCATATTGTGGATGCGGCCGGAACCGAAGGACGTGATCCAATTGCGGATATTCATGCCATTAACCGGGAACTGGATGCATATAATCCGGACTTGTTGAAGAAACCACAGGTAATTGCAGCAAACAAGATTGATGCAATTTATGGCAATGAAAACGAAATTATTTCTGCGCTTCGTGCAGAATTTGAGGAAAAAGAAGGCATTAAAGTGTATCCGATTTCTGCGGTGAGCGGTCAGGGTGTTCGGGAATTACTGTTTCATGTACGTGAACTTCTGGCAAAATGTCCGAAGGAAGCCGTTGTCTATGAGCAGGAATTTGATCCGGCACTTGGTTTCTTTAAGGATGAACCATATACAATTACCCGTGCAGAAGACGGTGCCTTTGTTGTAGAGGGTCCAAAGATTGAAAAAATGCTTGGATATACCAATATGGATTCCGAAAAAGGATTTTTATTCTTCCAGAAATTCCTTCGGGAACAGGGCATCTTAAAGGAACTGGAAGAACAGGGCATACAGGATGGAGATACTGTCCGTATGTATTATAACGAATTTGATTATTATAAGTAACAGGAGGAAACGCTATGAACAGCAGACAGCGCGCCTATCTGGGAAGCCTTGCCAACAATATAGATCCGATCTTTCAGATTGGAAAAGCATCTCTGACACCGGAGATCATTGAAGCACTTGATGCCGCATTGGAAAAGAGAGAACTGATTAAAGTCTCTGTATTGAAAAACTGTATTGATGATCCGAAGGAGATCGCTTCTGTCATTGCAGAGCGTACACATTCCAATGTCGTAAAAGTAATCGGAAAGAAAATGATCTTTTACCGCAAGGCAAAGAAGAATCCAAAGATTAAACTTCCGGAATAAGACACATGAATATCGGAATATTAGGAGGGTCTTTTGATCCAATTCATAACGGACATCTTCATATGGCAAAATGTGCATACGAATCTTATGCACTGGATCAGGTATGGCTTATTCCCGCCGGACACTCTCCAAATAAGGATGAGCATGGGATGACGGACGCCAAAGACCGGTTTCAAATGTGTAAACTGGCCGCACAGCCGTATCCCTGGATGACGGTCAGCCGGTTGGAGCTTGACAGTGCCGAGAGAAGCTACACATACCGCACCATGGAGAAATTGTCGGAACAGTTTCCGATGCATCGTTTCTTCTTTATTATGGGTGGAGATTCTCTGGACTATTTTGAACAATGGAAACAACCGGAACGAATTGCCAAACTGGCTACCATTCTGGTGATCCCGAGGGATCTTTTTACCATCGCTGCACTGGAGAAGAAGATCCGTTTGTTGCAGGAACAATTTCCCTGTGATATCCGGATCGTTCCCTGTGAACGTTTTTTGATGTCTTCCACAAAGATCCGCCAGGCACTGATGAGAGGAGAACATCCGGAACATGCGTTTCCGGAAGAAGTATCTGCGTATATTCGCAGGCATCATCTGTATCAATCGTAAAGAAGTGGAGCAAAATGTATGGAACGAGAAGAAATACAAAAGAGATTGAAAAAAGAACTGGATAAAAACCGCTATGAGCATACGCTTGGGGTTATGTATACGGCAGGAAGCCTTGCCATGGCATATGGATATGATTATGAGAAGGCGATGATCGCAGGACTTCTGCATGATTGCGCCAAATGCCTCCCGACAGAGAAAAAGATTTCTCTCTGTGAAAAAAACGATATCCTGGTTTCTAAAGTAGAGCGTGAAAATCCAGGACTTCTCCATGCAAAAGCAGGTATGGTTTTGGCAGAGGAAGCATATGGAGTAAAGGACCCGCAGATCCTTCATGCCATCAAGGTGCATACAACCGGAGAGCCGGATATGAATACATTGGATAAGATTATCTACATTGCCGATTATATTGAACCTTTAAGATGTGAAGCTCCCCATCTTTCGATCATAAGACAGATTGCCTTTTCGGATCTGAATCAGTGTATGGCAGAAATCTTATATGATACGCTGCATTATTTAAGCGGGAGAAAAGGCAGTGTAGACCCAACGACCCAGTTAACCTATCAATTTTATGAACCGTATGGAAAGGATCAGCCATGGAAACATTAGAAATCGTAAAGACCGCCGTAGAAGCGCTCAGAGATAAAAAGGCAGAGGATGTAACCGTTATTGATATTACAGGAGTTTCCTCTATCGCCGATTATTTTATTATTGCAAACGGAAACAACCAGAATCAGCTGACTGCAATGCAGGATGCTGTAGATGAAGCATTATACAAAGCAGGGCTGCATGCAAAGCAGATTGAAGGAAATAATAAGTCGACATGGATTCTGATGGACTATGAGGATATCATTGTGCATCTGTTTTCCAAAGAAGACCGTCTGTTCTATGATCTCGAACGCATCTGGAGAGATGGAAAGATCATTGAGATGTAATTCCAACAGGTATTTTGTGTAACAGACATGATTGATTATAAAGAGTGATTATAAATGAAAAGTGAGAGAATAACTTCTTTCCTACGGATATGAAAGGGAAGAAGGTTATTCTCTTTTTTTGTGACAAAATAAATATAGCAGGTTATAAATATTAATAGAACAGATAAGTAGCTACCGAATTTCCGGAGAGTAATAGGAAACTACGAGATACTCGCCGCTGTGCAGTGTATTATCTTCCGAGATTCCGTTCAGTTCGCACACCTCATCGATAAACTGCGCACGGGAGGTACGGTCAGAGGCAGCATATTGATCGGCAAGAGACCACAAAGAATCTCCCTTTTGTAATTGGACACTTGTGTAATATTTATGAACTGGCTGTTCGGCTCTGGAACCGGCAAATGTAATAATACTGTTTCCAATCAGAATAACGGCGAAGATGACAAGAACACAGACCAGAACAATCACGCGTTTCTGGGTCTGAACGGTATGTTCTCTTCGGGTGAGACTTTCATTTGCACGAGGTGAGATTTTTTCATTATATACCCTTTTCATAATAAATTCCTCCTGTTTTATCTGAAATCGAACATTTGTTTGTATGAGATAAATATAATACGCGAACATGTGTTTGTCAATAGAAAATACGAACAAATTTTCGGAATATACGTTTGCGTTCTATGTTGTAGTATGATAAACTAAGATCATAAAGAAATACGCCCGGAGGTAACGCATTATGGCATATGGAAAAATCTCAGATAAACAGAGAGAAATTCTGGAATATATAAAAAAAGAAATCTTAAACAAAGGATATCCGCCAACAGTCCGTGACATTTGTGAAGCGGTCCATTTAAAGTCCACATCATCCGTCCATTCCCACCTGGAGACACTTGAGAAAAACGGATATATCCGTCGTGATCCGACAAAGCCGCGTGCAATCGAAATCGTGGATGATAACTTCAATCTGACACGGCGTGAAGTGGTGAATGTCCCTATGATCGGGCAGGTAGCCGCCGGTCAGCCGATGCTTGCCGTTGAGAATATTGATGCCTATTTCCCGATTCCTGCAGAGTATATGCCAAATGCAGAGTCCTTTATGCTGAAGGTAAAGGGCGAGAGCATGATCAATGCAGGTATTTTTGACGGGGACAATATCATTGTGGAGCGCTGCAGTACTGCACAGAATGGGGAAATGGTTGTTGCTTTAGTCGATGATTCCGCAACGGTCAAGACTTTTTACAAAGAAGACGGGCATATCCGGCTGCAGCCGGAAAATGATGCGATGGACCCGATCATAGTTCCGGACTGTAAGATTCTCGGAAAAGTGTTTGGGGTTTTCCGGTTATTCCGGTAAAAATAAGCGTGCAAATTAGAACGAAAAAACCGGAAAAAGGGATTTGTGTTTATATACGACATTAATTGCTTTCTTTTTTGCGAAAAGAGAGAGAACTATCACAGATGAGTATTGATTTTGAAACATTACCAACGAATACAGATGTTTTCATTGATTGTGAAAAACATATATCAAAAATTATAGAAAAGCAATTACTTATATTAAGGCATTAAGGTGGAAAGGCAGTTTACATTGTAATAATAGAAATGGAGAATGCATGTTACCTATTTTGAAGGAGCAGTTTGAAATTCGGAAAAATAAAGTTCTGGATCTTATTGAATCTTATGCTAAAGAATATGCGCAGGATTGGAAAGATATAGGTATCTTTGCTAGTTATGCACGTGGAGAAGCTAATGGACTTAGTGATATAGATATTTGTATTATTGCTGAAAAGTCATCTTCATATATTTCTGGTGCATTGCAAGAAGACGCTAATGTACTCAAAGCAGATATTGTGTTTGTTACAAAAGAGCAGTTTTTGCATAGCAGTTGTACTTTGTGCCAGGATCTTAGGAGAGATATTAAGTTTGTAAAGGGTTGTGATTTCATTGAAAAATGATTATTATGATATTGCTTACAATGATTTATTATATTTGGAAGATAATTATTACAAGATGAATTACAATCCAATGGTAGTGCAAATACAACAGGTTGCTGAGAAGATGTTAAAATACTTAGAGAAGCCTTCTGGTGACAGCAAATCAAAGAAAATGAAAGTATAAAATAGGAAGCATGGTCTCAGTTTCCTCGCTCCAGCGCATTTTGTAAAGTTTTTTATCCCTTCAGGGGGAAATTCCTCTTTTGGGTGATTCGTTGCAATACAGATATGAGACTGTGAATTCATTAGAAAAGGTCCTGTGGCTATTATGGGTGCAGAGCATTTACCACCAAATGCTGCAGATGTTCCACGTTTGATAAATGAATTGTTATATACTGCTTTTAATGGTACAGATTTTTTACTTGATTTGGCTGGGTTTCATATCCGTTATGAAAGAATTCACCCATTTGGTGATGGTAATGGCAGGTCTGGTAGGGTTCTTTTAAATAAACTAGCATTGGTAAATGACTATCCACCATTTGTTATTGTAAAAGATGTAAGATCTGAGTATATGAATATTCTTGCTGATTGCAATGCTGAAGCTTTAAAAAAACTTATTACTACAATGATGCTAAATGAAATGGAACGTATGCAGACCTTTGGCATTGATACTACCAGATTTAGCTTAAAACCAAATTTGAATAATCCAGTTCATATTGATATCTGATAAAACATGCAGTTATACAGCTGCGTGTTTTTTATTGATGTCATTTTAAAAAAGGAGATTGCATAATATAAAATAGTATAAAATGATATTGCTATTGGAGACTGCATCATGATAGCAAATATTTTTCAAACAATTATTACAAATATACTAGCAATTATAATTACAGCTATTTGTTTATTCTTATTTATACTATTTATTATAATATGCGGCATAGTAAAATTATGAGAGACTTTAGAAGATTCATTACACCGTGTCATAGAATAATTCTTAGTACTTTACTACCAAAGAATTTTAAGATTGTACAAGAAACTTCATTCTATCAAATGTTAAGTAAAGAAGAGCAGCTTCAGATAGTAGAGCATAGCACTAAAGGGAAGACATTGTTTAATGGATGCACGGTACGACTTGACAGTCTTAAAAATGGTACTGCCATTTTGTAAAAAGTAGGGTTCTTTGATTTTATGACAACAAATCTTATAATCAAACCAAACAATAGTGCGTAGAGATCAGCTGTTGCAAATATGTATTCTGCATTGTTTAGTGATCAGGTGAAACAAATTATGAGACTAGAGCACCATGTTAAAGCTGCTGTTATAGCTCAACCTAGAAAAACATTTGATGATGTCATTGCTATAAGGGAATTAGCTAATATTATAACGGTCAGTGTTTTAATTAAAGATTGTACAGGTCGTGCTTTACTTGTTCATAGATGTAACAAAGTTGCTGTTTCCTCTGGTAGTTTTGCTACGTCTTGCGCTGGTAGCTTGGATGAGCGAGATCTTGCTACAGATAATCCATTTTTGTCCTGTGCGCAGAGAGAATTAAAAGAAGAGCTAAATCTGGAATGTAGGTTACATTTGGATCATATGGTAATTAGTAAGCAGAAATTACAACCTGCCGCTTTATTTAGTGGTAAGATTGAGTCCAGGTTTGAAGACGTTTATCAGCAGATGATCAGTGCACCTGATTATAAAGAAGAAAATTGTGAATTATTTGCGGTACCACCTGAAAGTTTGAACGGAGTGGTAAAGAAATATCAGTTTACAGATGTGGCAGCCTTTCAGATAGCTATGTTTACACCAAATTGGTTCAGCATAGCTCCACACAATATTGAAAACTATAAATTACAATAATTTTAGTGCCATACAGTAAAAAGCTGTATGGTATTTCATTTTACAGAAAGGAGATTGCATGGCTATCATCATGATGTTATAATAAATTTATGATTGATAGTACAGTATGTAGTAATATTAAAATGATAAATATTTTAGAATACAAGTGGGATAAATCAATGCATGAACGGTTTGGTCAGGCAGTTCTGGGAGAGGAGATATCTGAATATAAAAATTATGATTTTAATACACAGATGCTTGAATTCCGTTTAGTTAATTCCATAACAGTTTTAGAGAAAAAGAATTTTGCTGTATTTCAATGTGTTAAAGATTCTAATATTTTTCACTCATTGCAGCTACTCGCAAATTCTACGCTTGGACGATTGTTGTTTGCTGAGTTAACTGAGCAAATTGGTTGTTTACGTAAAGCAAAAGATATAGATGGTCTTAAAAAATTGATCTCAAGTGTTTTACAAACTTGTAATGGCATGTTCAATGGAAAGGCATACGATTCATTATCCAATAAAGATTTATTAAAAGATATTGTGACAAAAGAATCAGATTTACTTATTGATGTGTTTAAAGATTTTTTAACTTTACTATCGTATTTGGAAGATGCTGTTCTTGATGTATGTTTTCCAATGTGGGAGGTAAATCTTTTTAAAGCAAAGCCTGGTATTACAGATTTTGGTTTAAATTTTATGGTGAGTCTTTTTCGTAATACAACGGATGCACTTAATCATTATCATGTAATTAGTGCCAGCGTTGTAAGCCCACTGCGTCCAATACTATTTCAGGAACGTAAATATGGTTATTTATACTGTCCAAGAAAAGAACAGATTATTGGTATGGCACCATCTGATCTGTCTACAATAGCATTTGCTGGGCCATCATTTTCTTGCAGTGAAATGAAGATTGATCCATTGTTTAATTTAATCTCAGCACTAACCGGTGATATAAAATTGAACAGCGGTGTACATTTACAGGGTAACTTCTCTGATTTTTGTAAAATGTATGATTTTAATGATTTTCAGAGAATGACATATGATTATAATGAGGTCATTTTAAGAGCTGATACGGAGCCAATAGCTTTATTTACAACTAAAGACAATTTATCAGCTTGTTTGAACGATCTTATTGCAATGTGTACTGTTGCTAAGTTACCTCTTGTTATTTGGAGTGCAAATAAGGCTTACACTATTTCAGTAAAGTATTTGCCTAAATTTTTTGATTTTATGAGATTTCTAGGTTCAAGTAATAGAAGATAACTTGATGGATCCAGGTCATGCTATAAATTCGAAGATTTAATATATTGGAAAATAAGAAATTATTTGAAGGAGATAGTGTATGTTGTATATAACATTTAAAGAAAACGAATCAGTTATTACGAATGTTGATATGTTTTTCGACAATAATTATGAACCTGAATGGCTGCTAGATCCATTTGTAAAGAAAATCATACATGATATTGATAAATCAGACGTTTTATCCGAAAATGTAATAAGTAGTCCTGTTTTTGGGAGTATTCCACCTCGTATGTTGTCAGGCGGTGCTAAGGCTTTAATACTGATGCTGAAGGAAAATAAAGTAATTTGGGCAACTGCATGCGGTGATAATTGTGCAAAGTGGATTATTGAAATAAGTAAGTTAAGGGATATCACAATCTGTTTGGAACATGCCATGAAATTCCCTAATGATTTTGATGCAGTATGCCTTGACACTAATGAGGAAATTCACACATTAGATGATTATAAAAAGAATGTTTTACATGGAATTTGGGGTGCATGAATTATGATAAATGTTCACATTCGAAACAAATTTGTAGATTATCAATTTAATCTTTGGCAAAAATATAATCTATTAACTGGTGACAGCGGCGAAGGTAAAACCACTTTGTATAAAATGATAGCTTCTTATGATGAGAATAAACAGAATATACAATGTCAGGGGTACAAAAAGCTTGGTACTGATCTAACATTATTAAGAACACTGGCTGATATCGCAATGGAAGATGATGATAAGGTAAAGGAAGACTTAATTCACAGACTTGATGGTTTTTTAATAATATTGGACGAGAATAGTAGTCTTCTTAAAAGAAGATCCGCACCGAGTTTATTAGAACGATTTAATTGTTATTTCTTAGTTATTTGTAGAAAAGTCGCTTTAGGCTTTAAGTCAGTTTCAGCAGACTGTGTATTTGAATTATCATCCTCTGGAAAATTTCATACTTTCAAACCACATTATAAACTTTCAACTGACGTTTTCTTATGTCAGAATGTTATTTGTGAAGATTCAAAAAGTGGTATGCAGTTTATGCAAAGTATTTTTGATAGATTACAAATATCTTACGCTCAAAGTTCAAATAATGATAGAGAGGGTGGTAAAGCCAAATTCGTATCATTTTTGAAAAATTATACGAATTGTAATGTCTGCATAGTCTTTGATAGAGCTGGCATTGGTTATGATCTGGAAGGTATACTTATGCAAATAGAAAGGCAAAAGTTACATGCCTGTTTTATTGATTGGGATAGTTTTGAAACATATATCTTAGAATCCCCTGCATTCAGACAAGCTGTTCCAGAGCCTGAATGCAATTATGAAAGTAAAGAAAAGCTTGCAACTAAGTTACTTAGCGATTTAATTCACTACGGTAAAGATAAATTACCAGCATGCCTGTCTATTGGAAGACAAGAATGTTATCGTAAAATTGATGGATCCGGGTCATATTATAAATTCGAAGATTTAATATATTGGAAAATCAAGAAATTATTTGATTTGTATGAAGCATCAAATAAATTTCATACTTCGGATTTGCCAGACAAAATGAATATCTGATTGAAAACTCTTTTAGGTATTTAAATTCACCAAAACAGATAAATTTGTGATTTTAGTGCAATACAGTAAAATCACAAAAAATCAGCAAATTTTTGTGTCATTTTAAGACACGCAGAACCAGAGCTGAGACTTGACAACACTATATAAATGTGTAATAAAAATTAAGGTGTAAAATCAAACACAAGGAGGATTTTATTATGAAAAAGAATTTATTAACAAAAGTAATGACATTAGCTTTAGCCGCAACGATGGCTTTAACACCAGTAACAGCTTCCGCAGCTGAGAAGACAGTTGTGACAAGAGATCAGGTTGATCAATATTTTATTGACAACTATGATGAAGAGACAGAGGTCACCAATTATAAAGCTCTGTATAATTCAATCGCATCTCTTAACGGTTGCTATCAGGAGAACGGCTACAAGATCTACACAGCTTTAGATAACAAAACAGTCACTGTTAAGAAGACCGGTAATTATGCTGTTATTGTTGGTGGCAAAACAGCAAAGAAAGACCAGGGTTCTTTCAAGTTTGTAGCACCTAAGACAGGCACTTACAAGTTCACATTTAGCACAAAGAACAATGTTGCTGGCAGCCAGATCTTCATTAAGCAGAGTGGTAACACAAAAGAGGGATGCTTCTTCAAGGTAAATTACAAAGCTGGTTCAGAGAAGCTTACGAAGGATACGTCAGTACTTGTAACTGATGATCCAAAGTGGCCTGCATATGCTACAAAAGGTGGAAATGTGTTATCACACTATATTGATGATAAAACTTCAAGTATGACAAAAGTTTCTGGTTCTGTAAAGATGAAAAAGGGTCAGTTTGTAAAGTATGTTGCCAGAGATAGTGGTGCTAGTTACGATGAGAATGAAGCCTACAATTTCACCGGCTTTGATGTAACAATTACAAAGACAAAATAAGTTTAAATGCCCAGTAGTGTAACAGCTGCTGGGCATTTTGACTAGAGATAGTAATCGCTTGTAGATAGTTTTGATGATTCTACTATTTTACTTGTGTTTACTTCATCAGTTCCACTTGCCCATCCAACTGTGGCATTGCAGTAAGGACAACCAATTTCATGTCGAATATCGTTATCCATTTTCACAATACTATAGTTGAATTCTTTTCCACATAATGGGCAAGGTGAATTAATTGAATATGGCATGCGTGCCTCCTTTTGAATGTAATATTTTTAATATTGCACAAATTGGTACATGTGCTGATAGGGGGATTATCGTGATAAATTTAGACAAAAATGATCCTATAGTCACACAGATTCTCATTAACGTACCATCAGAGTTTCATGCATTTCTTGAAGAAGTGTTAGATGCAGGAGTTTCAAGACAGAAATTTAAGATGTTTAAGTGTGCCATTGATAATGGGAAGTCAATGGGAATTCTTGAGCAGATTAAAAAGTGTGATTTTGAAACAGCAGATGGGTTTGCTGAAGCTGTAAATTTGTCTGGTGTACGGACACTTGAAGTATGTAAATAAATTTTCAATACCCAGTAGTATAACAGCTGCTGGGTGTTTTCAGATGCAGAGAATGTAGAAACTCATTTGGATAAAATATAAAAAGCCTGTGTCAGAATTAACATCGCCTCAGCGGTAATTCAGATACAGGTCTTTTGACATTGTATTATTTTCATTTCATTTTCTCATTATAATTTATTAACCGCGACTTAAAGGTGCGCTGTAGTACCTGTTGATGAATTGAGTTTAATCTTGGAAGTCAGGATCATCTCCAAATTGATCGATTAAATCCTGAGCTATCATCTCTGCATCTTCTGCATCAAATCCATCCTCAAGTAAACCAATTATAAATGAATCTTTGTCCATGAGTCGAATTCCTCCTTTCATTTGATGTATGAATTGTATCAGCAAAATCGGAATTTGTAAAGTGATTTTCTGAAATTAATAAATTATTAATTTAATTTATTTTTGATTCAGATACTATAATTCTTTTTTAAGATTTACGAATTTGTCGCATGGATTTTAAGATGGTATTTCTGCATCTCTGCATCTGATTTAACACTGATTATTACCAATAAAAGGACCATCGTTCTCAACGATGGTCCTTTTTTGCGTCCAGGTATGATGCCTGAATTTTTGCTTTTTCGATCGACTTCGTTCTTTCTTTTCATAACATGGGCTTTTAAAGTGCAACAGCTTTAATGGTCATTTCACCGGCTTTTATTTAGCTGGTTTAGTAAATGCGCAGCATGTCATTTACTTTTGTAACTTGAGATTTTAAAAGAGGAGGATTCCTATATGATTTTTAAACCAAAAGTAAGACAAAAATTGAAAAAGTTTTTTGTAAGGGCACCAATTATTATAGCATTGGCTTTAGCGTGTCTTACAAGTGTCCCCACGCAGGCAAAAGCTGCAGACAGTAAGGTAACCCTTAAGGAAGATATGCATAAGTTTGCTAAAATTGGTGATTATGATATTATTGAGACTACCGGGGATATTCTTAATGCAATGTTTGATTTTAAATCTGAGCTGAATCCCAAACGCCAGTATATTGCTTATTATAAAATCGATACTAAGAAAACCGGTACGACAGGGTGGCACACGGAGTATGAATACTGGCATACTAAGCCATGGAATTCCAACCGGTATGCTTATGGTCATCTAATTCCAAATGTACCAACTTCAATTGCAGCCGCAAAGCAAAGATCTGATTATATTTTTGGTTATCAGGTAAATACATCAAAAACCACCAAGGCTGTACCTAATGCGGGTAAAAAGACATTTTATCGTTACACAAAGGTTTATGAAAAAGCTAAAACTTCTGTTGGTTCCGGAATGATTGGTACCCTTCATTACTTTTGCATTGATGATGATACTGTAACTGGACAAAGGTTTGCCGATGTAATGTCAGAGCATCCAGAGCGCGATTATGTTGAGTTTTATATCAGCCCGGTTATTCAGCGTAGTGATGGTCATTATTATTATGACTGTAAATCCTGGTTTAGTTATGGTTGGTCTGACAGAAACTACAATAATTATTATGTTCATTATAACCAGTTAGTCCGCTTTAAGCTGCCACATGTAGAGGTCGTCTCAACATGCTACGATATTGGAAAACAGAAAACCAAGAAGAGCAGCATGAAATACCAAACTAAAAAGAGCGTAAAAAGTAATGACCGCAGATATGTTAGAACTGTTGAGAAAAAGGATTATATCTGGGGACCGCAGGGCAACATCCTAAAAAACGGTAAGGGCAAGGAGTATCAGACCATAGAATACCAACCATTTAGTGACAAGTCCTATACAGTAAAGAATCCTGCCAGTCAGAAAAATGGAAAGTTTTTAGTAAAAACAACCAAAAAGGGACAGAAAAAGAAGTACATGTGTGTCGGCTACCGTGTTTCCAAGGTGCTTGACAAGGACAGCAGCGGGAAAGAGATTGTTTTGGCATCCTCCATGATTGAACTTACCAAAGGTACCTCAGGTGATTATGTTCCTTATTTTGTTGAGGACAAGGAAAAGCAGACCACACAGGCTGATACAGTAGATGGCGAAGTGATCTCGGCACCACCAAAGAATATCTACAACCAGAAAGTTACGGTTAAGCGATATGATGCCTACAATAAGACAAAGAATGGAGCATGTCAGCCTACAAAAACATTCAAAAAGAATGAGGTTATCACGGTTAATAAATGGAACAAGGAGATCAACAAGGCAATCAACTGGTGCAACGGTAAGAACTGGGGTATTCGTAATGAAGCTAAAGATACTACCAAGAAACTGAAGGTGGAATGGTTTTATGCACTTGTTTCTACTGGACCAGAAACTTCCTTTCATAAGGTGGAACTGAAGACGTACTACACAACAGAATCCTTTAATAAGGAGACAAAAGAGTATCCATCGGTTGATGACAGTAAGGATCTGGAATACAAACATTCTGAAAAAACGGATAAATCAATATACAAAGGTACTGAAGTTTTAGCAGGAGACGTTCAGGATGGTGCACCGTGGGTCAGCTATTCGGTCAAGACGAATGATAATAGTGCTTATGTCAGGAAAGATGGTACAGTCGTGCCAGAATCGTCTGATAAAGAGGAGTCCACTGCAGAAATAGACAGTCATGCCAAGTCCCGGTTTGAAGATCGAAAACCTGTAAAGCAGCTTTCCAAGTCGGATTTAACGGAGATCAAAGACAAAAATACAGGCATGTCCACGGCATCCATTCCATACGTAATCAAGACTTCCGATAAGCAGTCTTTAAAGGAATCGTGTGAAAATTATCTCTACCGGATTGTTATTACAACAACAAAAGATAGTGAGTGGACACAGTTTACAGCCACCGATATTTGGGGATCTCATACACCGGCAAACGGTGCGATTCACAAAAGTAAGAGTACCAATCGTAGTTATGTTACATATGCTCCATACATGCGTAATTATGTCTACACCAAGTACGGAACACCAGGGCAGATTAAGGCAAAAACGTCTGATTGGCAAAAAGATGCTTATGACATGACTCATTTTATTATTCCGGAAGTGCGCAGCGATGTGGTTATCAAGGCATACTATACGACAACTGTTCCTGTCCGCATTTACACGTATGTAAAGGATAATGGTGACTGGCAGCTGGATGAGTCTACTGTTGAAAAGCATTGGATTAGTCCAGGTGTTACTTATCATGGTACTTATGATAGTTCAAAGTATGTTGCTGTTATTATGGCTTGTACCGGTCGTAAGGCAAATTGTTTACCATACACAACAGAGGATATTAGAAAGACTTCATTTAAGTCGGTATCATCAGCTGAAAAGTTTTATTCTGACAGGACAAACCTTGCTGCGGAAGAGGGTACTTATTCAGTTAAGATAAAGGCGCAGCCTGTGGTTATCTGTATCTTTATTGATAATTCGGATGGTAAGTATTTTACGCAGGTTCAGTATGTACATACGAAGGATGGTAAATATCATTTAGTGAAGAGCTGGCGACAGCCTATCCGTACTTTGACAAGCAAGCCAGTTGAAGAATACTTAAATGATACCTGTCATCCTACAAAGTATGGTTGTTATCACACTGGGCATAACTACACACATTACAGTTCAACTACGCGAGCGTTTGTAAGTTTTCCACATTATGTGAGTTGGGATGAAGGACCGAACTATGCTACTGGTTTGTATGGTAGCTTGTACAAAGACTATTTAGTTACGTATGAGTATAATAAGAATCCTAAGATTGCAAAGACGCGTGACGATTACTGGTGCTAGAATATAAATAGTACAAGCCAAAATGAGAA
>ERZ791801.719-NODE-719-length-28457-cov-77.103373_pt1 | contig 28457 bp, 19 predicted proteins | sample MGYA00510309_ERZ791801 | MGnify/ENA primary metagenome ERZ791801 (study PRJEB30046, sample SAMN00791979) | human gut metagenome | study: EMG produced TPA metagenomics assembly of the A metagenome-wide association study of gut microbiota in type 2...
GTGCCGGGCAGGCCTCAGCCAGTGCCACCGCCGCCGGAAAATCGGCAGAAAGTGCCGCATCGTCTGCTTCAACAGCCACAACGAAGGCTGGCGAAGCCACTGAACAGGCCAGCGCAGCAGCGAGGTCTGCTTCCGCAGCGAAGACATCCGAGACGAACGCGAAAGCGTCGGAAACCAGCGCAGAATCCTCAAAAACGGCAGCGGCATCGTCCGCCAGTTCGGCGGCGTCATCGGCATCATCGGCGTCTGCTTCAAAAGATGAGGCGACCAGACAAGCGTCCGCAGCGAAGGGCAGCGCCACGACAGCATCCACGAAGGCGACAGAGGCAGCTGGCAGTGCGACGGCGGCAGCACAGAGCAAAAGTACGGCGGAATCCGCGGCAACGCGCGCCGAGACAGCGGCAAAACGGGCAGAGGATATTGCATCCGCCGTGGCGCTTGAGGATGCAAGTACGACGAAAAAGGGGATAGTACAGCTCAGCAGTGCGACCAACAGTACGTCTGAAACGCTGGCGGCAACGCCAAAGGCAGTAAAATCAGCCTATGACAATGCAGAGAAACGTCTGCAGAAAGACCAGAACGGCGCTGATATACCCGATAATGGAGTAATCGTTTTGAGATACGCCGCATACACGTTGTATGCAATAACGTGCTGCGGCTGGCTGGTGAACTTCCGATAGTGCGAGTATTGAATGATTTACAGCCGTTATTGATTTTACATATTTTTGTATGAAAGGATTAGCGCCTCCTCCCACCGATCCTCCATGACTTTACGCCACTGTCTCTAGGACTGCTATGTGCCAGGAACGGACATAGAAAACACGATGTTATAAGATTAGGTGCATCTATCCGATAGTATTCATTGGACGTGATGATCGTACTAAGCCGATCTCAAAGGAAAGCATTAATCAGGTAATTGAGCTATTAGGATAAAAAGGAAGGCTGACGGGGCATGGTTTTCGTCACACAATGAGTACCATTCTGCACGAAGAAGGATTCAACTCTGCATGTTTCGAAACACAACTTGCACATGTGGATAAGAACGCTATTCTCGGGGCTTACAATCATGCACAGTATTTGGAAGGGAGACAACAGATGATGCAGTGGTATAGTGAATACATAGATAGCTTGTCTAGAAATAGACTTCCGCAATTTTTTCTTCAAAAAAAGGCAGTATGAACAATAAATCTAGTTGATGCATACAAAGGTTTATTGTCGATAGCAAGAGGAGCGTCAAAATCATGAATGTACAGAAAACCAAATTTTCATCTAAAGAATTTCTAAGGCGCCGTCGCCCTGAAAAATTTTCTGATTCAACAATCAGAGAGACTGGTACTTTAGACAGAGTTGTACTGGAACACTTCCTCTCTACGCTAAATACAAGAAATCAAGAACTACAATTCGAAGATTTTGCAAAAAAAATATGTGAAAAAATAATTTGCCCTAATCTCCTTGAACAAACTGGCCCTGTAGCAGGGGGGGATGGTAAAACTGACACACAAACATTCCCTGTTTCAGAACAGAATAAGCTTCTTTGGTTCGAAGGCGTTAATGAAGCATCAAATAGAGAACGCTGGGCCTTTGCGGTAAGTACACGTAAAGACTGGAAGAAAAAATGCCATGAAGATGTACTTAAGATAAAAGAAACAGAACGTGGGTATGCTAAAGTATTTTGCGTAACGAACTAGTCTGCAAAGTCCAATATTCGTTCAGAGGTTGAGGATACACTAAAAACAAAAACTGGAATAGATGTTCGTATATTAGATATTAATTGGCTATTAGATCAAATTTACAAAAATAATTTTGAGCAATTGGCCATTGATTCATTGTCAGTTCCAACGCAATATAAAAGAGAAGTTATTTTTGGAGAAAATGATTATAAAAAGCATAAAAAATATGAAGAGTTAACCGAGTATATTAGAGAGAAAATAAACCCTGCTGAAATTTCATATGAACAGGTGGATATTTTTTTAGAAATTGCAGAGTTAAGCGCTGAACTTGAGAAACCACTAATTGAAACACAAGGTCTATTTGAAAGAGCTATAAAAATATCAAAGAAATTCGGGACTAATCAACAATTGCTAGATGCGTATTATCAATATGCCTGGAAGTCTCATTTTTGGATGGAAGATTTTAATCTCTTTGAAGAAAATCTTCAATTTGCATATGAAAGTATTGCATCATCAACTAATTCCTCAAAATGGGAGAAAGTTTTAAATTTAGTAACCGTTCATAAAAGTTATATTAGACTTAACAACGCAACATCTACAATCGATATTGAGAATATTGAACGTAACATGCTCGCTAAACTAGATGAGATAGCTGACGATGAATCACGTCCCAGTAATGCACTCACAGCGAGAACTCACAAAGCTATTTATAAATTGACAACGTTTTCAGATGTAGAAGATGCTTCGGTTGTATTTGAAGAGTTACATGAAATTTTTAAAAATAGTGGGAATTTAATAGGCTATTCCTTTGAGAAGAACTTCCAACTTTTGAACGAACTGGATGACATTTTTTTCGAGGTAGATGCATATGAAAATTTATTAGACTATATGACTGAGCAATCTGCTGTTAGAGGTGGTGAAGTTAAAGGGGCATTATTAAATCTACGAAGAGGTATAAAGAGGATTCAAAATGGTCACCCTTATCAGGCAATCAAGTATTTAGGAAAATCATTTATACCACTCTATAAAGAGGAATCACGAGATAAATTTATATTAGCATTAAAAGCTATTGCTTATGCTTACGAATCCATTGGGTTGCTATGGAGTTCACGTTCATGCTTGCTTCTATCCGCTTCTTTGATTACAGATAACTACTGGAAGTATGATGAGATATCATTAAAGCAGGCTGAGATTTATTATAGTTTATGCCTGGCAGAAATAAAACTAGGGAAATTAGCACATGCTCTTTTATGGTATGAACTGTTTTTAATAATTAACCAAAATATCAGTGAAAGTTCGTTCGGCGATAAAGAAAATCAGCAAGTTGATTTTTACATAAGTCAACTCATTTTGAACACTGACCTAAATGGAATAAATCGACAGAGTAATATTCCCGATGAACTCGATAGATTAGGTCTTTTTGTATCATCTGGATGTCTTAAATATGCTTTAGGTTATATTGAAAATTTTGAACATGAGTATGAAGTTACTGCCGATAAAGATCATAATGATTTCTTGCAAGAAATACGTGACTTTGATGCTGGATTCAATAGTAAAGGCATAAAAGATAACTATGATAAACGAGGAATATATACATCTTTTATTTTTGGATGCACTATAGAAATTAACTTTCCGAATCGGTCACCATTTATAGAGTTTTCAACTAGTATCTTAGCGCTTTTAGAGAGTGCTTTTGCAACTTGTACGATTGATAACATCCATCTGAAAGAAGCATTTTTAATTATTGAAGTAATAGCAGATGATGAAGATGACTTCTCCTTATCACATGAAATAAATAGCAATAATGGAAAACTAAACCTTACTATAAATTGCAATGGTTTTGAAACAAGTTCATTTAGAGTCGATGCTCAACAAAAAATTACTAATGAATTCAAGAAAATAGTATTTGATCTTCTCCCTGAGTTATTTTTTACAAAAAATACAGAATACATTGAAAGAATGATATTCGAAGATGCTGCATTTGACAGAGCAATTAGTTTCGGTGCCTGTATCAAAGCTATTGAAAATGTTCTTGGAAATGATATTGATCAACAAATTAAGAAAATTTATTCCACCAGTGCTGAAAAGAAAACTTACCCTCTTTTAAGAGATAAACCCTGGGATAGTGAATTTCCGAAAGTGTTGGAGATCGAGGATGTAAATGTTCCAACACCTGGTAAAGGAATAATGCCTGAAGAGGAACTTAATTCCGAAAATATAACGCATAAAGATTATTCAATACAAAGTCTAATCAAGCCTCGTCTATGGGATAGAACACGCTGGCAAGGAGTAGGCTTCGCTCAATTAAAATCGTGTTATCCAGGGTTATATCTATTATTTAAACACCCCAATATAGGTGAGGATATTTTTAAAGATCTTATATCATCAGTAGGCTTGGTAGATAGTAAAGCCAGATTACGGGTTTGTATTGTCAAGGGTATTTCAGTTAAAAACCCAAATCATTATAGAGTGCTGATATCTGAAAATATGATGACAACGCCATTAACTAAAAGAATGACAATGATCAGTAGAATTAATACGATGACTCCTGATAGTAACGTCAATTTAGAAAGATTTCTTGCTGCGTATCAGGCCTGTGGAAAATTCTATCTTGGATGTGATGCGATGTTAAAAAATATTGTTCCTGAGCATCCACAAAGAGATAGTTTAGGGATAGAAATGAGTACGTTAGATGTTAGGTGGGCTTGGGAAATTGGGTTAAATGATGTTGATTGTATTGGGGTTAATTTAAAAGAAGATGACCCCTATATTCCTAGTGATGTAGCTGAGATCCCATTATTGCAATTGATAAACAGTAAATAAAATGTTTGCCAAGAATACCGCCTCTTAAGGGGGCGGGTTCTAAACAAATCTTTAGCCTCTTCACTAATGCTGTTAGTGTTATCGCTTTTACAATAAATTGCCGACCTGCCCCCATTGCTTAACACACATCGAAGTAAGTATGCATTCCGAACTTCCGCCCCTCGCTCATAACAGACATTCACTACAGTTATGGTACCGTACATCACCTGACCGGTGAAACGGTGATGGTGGCGCTTTCTTCCGTGAACCTCCTTTCTCTGGCCAGCCTTGCCCGGCAGAAGCATCCGGCCTGTCAGATTGTCCTTGCCGCAGACCGTGACCTCAGCGGTGACGGCCAGAAAAAAGCCGCCGCAGCCGCAGATGCGTGTGAGGGTGTTGTTGCCCTGCCGCCGGTCTTCGGTGACTGGAATGATGCCTTCACGCAGTACGGCGGGGAAGCCACCCGTAAGGCCATTTATGATGCCATCCGGCCACCGGCTGAAAGCCCGTTCGACACCATGAGCGAAGCGGAGTTTTCCGCCATGAGTACCAGCGAAAAGGCCATGCGTATCTATGAGCATTACGGCGAGGCGCTCGCGGTCGATGCCAACGGCCAGCTTCTGTCCCGCTATGAAAATGGTGTCTGGAAGGTGCTGCCGCCACAGGACTTTGCCCGGGATGTGGCCGGGCTGTTTCAGCGGCTGCGTGCGCCGTTCTCCTCCGGGAAGGTGGCCTCCGTGGTGGACACCCTGAAGCTGATTATTCCGCAGCAGGAAGCCCCCTCCCGCCGCCTGATTGGCTTTCGTAACGGCGTGCTCGACACGCAGAACGGCACGTTCCACCCGCACAGTCCGTCACACTGGATGCGCACCCTGTGCGATGTGGATTTCACCCCGCCGGTGGAAGGGGAAACGCTGGAAACCCACGCCCCCGCGTTCTGGCGCTGGCTTGACCGTGCCGCCGGTGGCCGTGCGGAAAAACGCGACGTGATTCTGGCCGCACTGTTTATGGTGCTGGCAAACCGCTACGACTGGCAGCTCTTTCTGGAGGTGACCGGTCCCGGCGGCAGCGGCAAAAGTATCATGGCCGAAATAGCCACCCTGCTGGCCGGGGAGGATAACGCCACGTCGGCCACCATCGAGACGCTGGAATCCCCGCGTGAACGTGCCGCGTTAACTGGCTTCTCACTGATACGCCTGCCGGACCAGGAAAAATGGAGCGGCGACGGTGCCGGACTCAAGGCCATCACCGGCGGCGATGCGGTGTCCGTGGACCCGAAATACCGGGATGCGTACTCCACGCATATCCCGGCGGTAATTCTGGCCGTGAACAATAACCCGATGCGCTTCACCGACCGCAGCGGCGGCGTGTCACGCCGGCGGGTGATTATTCACTTCCCGGAACAGATAGCCCCGCAGGAGCGCGACCCGCAGCTTAAGGACAAAATCACCCGCGAGCTGGCGGTCATCGTGCGTCACCTGATGCAGAAGTTCAGCGACCCGATGCTCGCCCGGTCACTGCTTCAGTCCCAGCAGAACTCAGACGAGGCGCTGAACATCAAACGGGATGCCGACCCGACGTTTGATTTTATCGGCTATCTGGAAACCCTGCCGCAGACCAGCGGCATGTATATGGGGAACGCCAGTATCATCCCGCGTAATTACCGTAAATACCTCTATCACGCCTATCTGGCCTACATGGAGGCAAACGGCTACCGGAATGTACTCAGTCTGAAAATGTTCGGGCTGGGGCTGCCGGTGATGCTGAAGGAATACGGACTGAATTACGAGAAGCGCCATACCAAACAGGGGATACAGACCAACCTGACGCTGAAAGAGGAAAGCTACGGCGACTGGCTGCCAAAATGTGACGACCCTGCAACAACCTGACCCTCATGACCCACCTGACCGGCATCTGCCGGTCTTTTTTTATCCCGATATCCCCCGCAGGTGAACAATCCACTGTTCACCCTTCACCGTATATTCACCCGTTATCATACTGAAATTAAAAGAGAAAAACGAAAGGTGAACAGTGTGAACAATCAAATCAAAAAAAACTTTTTTCTTCCTGAGTGATTTCAGTACGGGGGATTAATCACCGGTATGAGTCACACCGGCAGAATGCCGGAGGTGAAGAATCGAATGTTCACCCTTCACCCATTATTCACCACCTATCACTCTGAAATAAAAGGAGAAAACAGAAAGGTGAACAGTGTGAACAGTTCTTTCGAAAAAAATTTTTTTTCTTATTTTTAATTGTGCGAAAAACAAGCGACACACGCAGTGTGTATAGATATGTGTATAGTTATATTTTTTGAATATTATAATGTATTACAAATCAATGTGTTAGCTTGTAATATTCACTCCTATTATCGCACCATTAAAATCAAAGAGTTACCCCATATTTAAATACACCACGTTTCCTCCTGTGCCGTATTTGTGCCATTGTAACCTTGGCAATTCATCAAAATACTGTTCTGACATCAGGCAGTGCAGGTGCAGACATTTAAGCCAATTGCTGCCGCCATTCTTTGACGTAATCAATCAGGGCGCGGAGCTTTGGTGCAATATTGCGACGCTGTGGGAAATACAGATAGAAGCCCGGAAATTGTGGAAGAAAGTCATCAAGCAGCGATACAAGCTTACCGCTTTCAATATATGGCCTGAAAGTTTCCTGAGTGGCAATTGTTATTCCTCCGCCGGCAAGAGCCAGCCTCAACATCAGACGCAGATCATTAGTCGTAATCTGCGGTTCAATCGCAAGGTCGAAAGTTCTCCCGTTTTCTTCAAATGGCCAGCGATAAGGCGCAACCTCCGGGGACTGACGCCAGCCGATACACTTATGGGTATTTCCCCCGGAGGCGAGAAAGCGCTCTCCACGCCCGGCCGCAAGGATCAGGACGACGGGGGCAGGCATGAATCCTCCTCCTGATGGAGACGTACAGAGGCGACTTCTGCCAGCACGGAGAGTGCCAGAGTATGCGCATCCCGGGCTTTGGGGAATATCCCGACGGGTGCCCGGATTTGCGTTGTTTCCTCCCTGGACCATCCCAGCTCGTGGAGCTTTTGCAGACGTAACGTGTGGGTTCGATAGCTGCCCAATGCGCCGAGATAAAAGGGTTTTGCTTCTCGCGCGGCCTGCAACACTGGCAGCTCCCGGTTGAGATCATGGCACAGCAAAATGACCGCCGTATCGGTATCGATCTGAGCGCTGGCTGAGGCCGGAAAAAGATCGAAGATATGGCTGTCATAGCCTGTGGCTGCTGCAAGACTCGCGGTTGCCTGCGCCTCAAGAGAACGTCCGTAAATCATCAGCCTGACGCATGGCCTGAACCCCACCTCAAAGCCATTGAGATTCCAGCCCGTTCGGGTTTGCGTGGGCAGGCACACCAACGATTGTGCTTGCGGATCGTAGCGCAGCCCCGCCGGTTTTCTCTGTTCCAGGCGGTTCAGCACGGCGAGCAGAGGCTGTGCCGAGCGTAGTTTATGGAGCGTCAGCGTGATCCCACCGCCGCAGGGCAGAACGATGTCAAACCACGGCGAACCTTCGCCATAGCGAATTTCGCGATCGCAGCCTGAGCCCATCATCTCCAGCGCTTCAAAAGCGGCAGCGGCCTCCACGCAGCCGCCAGAGACAAAACCGCAGTAACGACCATCTTCGCGCACCACCATCTGCGCCCCGAGCGGGCGCGCCGCGCCGCCGCGTATCTCCACCAGCGTCACCAGCACCGCTCCTTTACCGGACATTAGCGCCTCTACGGCGAAGCGCAGAATGGTCCGGTGGTCATCGGTGAGAAACGCCTGCTCTGGCTTATGCCAGTGTTCGTCTTTATCAAAAAGCGGGTATGACATTGTTCCTCCTTAAACCACATCCGGCAGCTTATCGAGCAGCTTATCCAGAGTGATGGGATAATCGCGTACCCGAATACCGGTGGCGTTATACACCGCGTTGGCGATAGCAGCGCTCACGCCGCACAGGCCCAGCTCACCGACACCTTTGGCCTTCATCGGGGAGGATATGGGGTCGGTATCATCCAGGAAAATCACCTCCTGTTTTGGGATATCCGCATGGACCGGCACCTCATACCCCGCCATATCGTGATTAACGAAGTAGCCCAAACGGTCATCCACCGCCAGCTCCTCCATCAGTGCCGCGCCCATGCCCATAGTCATTGCGCCAATGACCTGGCTGCGTGCAGTTTTCGGATTCAGGATGCGTCCTGCAGCACACACAGCGAGCATATGCCGGACCCGAACTTCTCCCGTCGCGCTATGCACGCCGACCTCCACAAAATGCCCGGCAAAGGTCGACTGCTGGTACTCCTTGCTCAGTGTTCCGAATTCAATGCTCTCTTCCGCTGTCAGTCTGCCGCCTGCGGTGGCCTCATGTAGCGTGGCGCTTCGGGTACCGTTGGTAATCTTGCCGTCGGCAAACTGCGACTGCTCAGGATCAAACCCGACTGCCGAGGCAATCATTTCGCGAAGCTTCACACAGGCGGCGTAAACGCCGGAGGTGGAGGTATTCGCGCCCCATTGTCCGCCAGAACCCGCAGAAACCGGGAAACTGGAGTCGCCAAGGTGAACCGCAACCTGCTCCAGCGGTACGCCAAGCATTTCCGCCGCCGTCTGGGCCAGAATGGTGTAGCTGCCGGTGCCAATGTCGGTCATGTCCGTTTCCACGGTAACGGTGCCGTTTTGTTCGAGGTGAACCCGAGCCCCCGATTTTTCCAGCAGATTATTGCGAAAGCCCGCCGCGACGCCGTGGCCGACTAGCCACTCTCCGTCGCGTACCTGTCCGGGTGTGGCGTTGCGCTGCTTCCAGCCAAATTTATCCGCTCCGGTGCGCAAGCACTCGATAAGCTGACGGCGAGAGAAGCGGCGCGTCGGGTCGGCGGGGTCAACCTGAGTGTCATTCAGGATGCGAAACTCGACGGGATCGATGCCCGCTTTTTCCGCCAGTTCGTCGATCGCGATTTCGAGCGCCATCAGACCGGGGGCTTCGCCGGGCGCACGCATGGCGTTCCCTTCCGGCAAATCAAGCGTGGCGAGCCGCAGGCCGGTATGACGGTTTGCCCCGGCGTAGAGTAATTCGCTTTGCTGTACCGCCGTTTCCGGCGTGCCGCCGGGCAGGTTTCCGGACCAGCTTTCATGTGAGATAGCTGTGATTTTCCCGCTCTGGTCGGCACCGATACGCAGGTGCTGAAGGGTGGCGGGGCGGTGCGTGGTGTTATTGGGAATAGTGGGGCGGGGGAGCATCACTTTAACCGGACGTTTCACCGCTCGGGCGGCGAGGGCCGCCAGCAGCGCATCGCTTCTCAGGAACAGCTTGCCGCCAAACCCTCCGCCGATATACGGGGAGATAATACGCACATTCTCCACGGGCACTTTTAGCGTTTTTGCCAGATCGGTGCGGCACCAGTCAATCATCTGATTTGAGGTCCAGAGAGTAAGCTTATTTCCATCCCAGACGGCCATCGAGGCATGCGGCTCCATCGCCATATGGCTCTGGTCCGGGGTCGTGTAGGTAGCATCAATCTTCACCGCAGCGGAGGTGAAAGCTCCGTCAAAGTCACCGACGTTTTTGTCGGGCGTGTCTTCCGGCGGCTGACTGACGGCCTGTTTTTCGTCCGCCAGGGAGTAAGCTCCTTTATTACGGCGATAGTGCGCCTGCACCAGCGAGGCCGCCGCTCGCGCCTGTTCGAAGGTCTCGGCCACTACCAGCGCAATGGCCTGATGATAGTGCTCAATAGTGGGACCGCCTAACAGCCTGGCGGTGTTTTTGTCGCCTTTGCCGAGTGCCCCGGCGTTACTGGCGGTAATGACAGCCAGTACGCCCGGCGCTTTTTGCGCGGCGTCCGTATCAAGGGCGGTGAGGCGTCCTTTGGCCATGGCGGAACCGACGATATAGCCATAGGCGGCGTTGGGGGCTTCTTCATGCCATTCGTAGGCGTAGCGTGCCGTGCCGGTAGTTTTCAGCGGTCCGTCGATGCGGTCATGGGGACGACCGACAACCTTCAGCTGATCGATCGGGTTTTCCCCTGCGGGTTTATCAAATTTCATGCTTGTGCCCTCGCTTCAGCCAGTACGGAGGCAAGCGTTCGCTTCGCCAACAGGAGTTTAAAGGTGTTTTCAGCGGTGGGATGGGCGCTGGCGAACAGCGCGTCATATACGGCCTGCGCCCCCTGGGATAGCTGAGCATCCGCAGCCTCAATGCGCCAGGGCTTATGTGCTACTCCGCCCAGCGCGACGCGCCCGCTGCCGTCAGGCTGAATAATCGCCGCGACCGATACCAGGGCAAAGGCGTAGGAGGCGCGATCGCGCACCTTACGGTAGATATGTTTTCCGCCGAGCGGCGGAGGTAACGTCACCGCAACGATAAGCTCACCGGGAAGCAGGGCGGTTTCAATGTGCGGCGTTTTCCCCGGTGGGTGATAAAAATCAGCCAGTGTGATACTGCGAGTCTTTCCCTCCGGCGTGATGGTTTCCACCACCGCATCCAGCAACCGCATTGCGACCGCCATATCGCTCGGATGGGTGGCAATGCAGGCTTCGCTTACGCCTACCACCGCGTGCTGACGGCTAAAGCCTTCAAGCGCCGCGCAGCCGCTCCCGGGCAGGCGCTTATTGCAGGGCTGATTGGTGTCGTAAAAATAGGGGCAGCGCGTGCGCTGGAGCAGATTACCTGCGGTGGTTGCCTGATTACGTAACTGACCAGACGCGCCAGCGAGCAGGGCGCGGGAGAGTACCGCGTAATCACGACGCACGCGCTCGTGAGCCGCCAGGTCGGTGTTCCGTACCAGTGCGCCGATGCGCAGCCCACCCGCGTCGGTCACTTCAATCTTATCGAGCCCGAGGCCGTTCACATCGATAAGGTGGGTGGGCGTTTCAATTTCCAGCTTCATCAGGTCCAGCAGATTGGTCCCGCCCGCGATAAATTTTGCGCCGGGTACGCGCTGAGCGCTAAGTGCCGCCTCGGCTGGGGTGTTCACTCGTTCATAGGTAAACGCCTTCATGATTTTATCTCCCCCGCAGCATCTTCAATGGCGGCAAGGATGTTGGCGTATGCACCACAGCGACAGATGTTGCCGCTCATACGTTCACGGATCTCATCGGCAGTTGTTTCTGGAGCGGAAACCAAATCGACCGTGACGTGACTTGGAATGCCGTCCTGAATCTCTTTTAGCGCCGCTACTGATGAGCAAATTTGCCCGGAGGTGCAGTAGCCGCACTGGAAGCCATCATGCTTGATAAAGGCCGCCTGCATGGGGTGAAGATTATCTGGCGAACCCAGGCCTTCAATGGTGGTGATCTCGGCCCCCTGATGCATGACTGCAAGCGTCAGGCAGGCATTAAGCCTGCGACCATTGACCAGCACGGTACAGGCTCCGCACTGTCCGTGATCGCAACCTTTCTTGGTACCGATCAAATGCAGATTTTCACGCAAAGTGTCCAGTAGCGTGGTTCGGGTATCCACCTCAAGCTGCTCGGTTTTGCCGTTCACCTTCAGTGTCAGGGGCATTATCTCTGGCGCGGGTGTAGCTGCCGGAACGCTTGCCGCCAGCGTAGAATGAGGATAAACCACGGCGGTCGCCGCTGTTGCGGCGCTCACTTTAATCAGATCGCGACGGGTCAAACTTAAATCGTGCGGCTCGTGCTTCCCAACCCGATTATCTTCGGGGTATTCGCCTTGGTTGCTCATACCAGGCCTCCGGTATTCTAAAGGGGAAAATAAGAGTGCGTTGCGAGAGTGCTGATGCTTTTTTAAACGTTAAGCATAGTCGGCGACAGCAGGAGGATTATTCTTAAAACGCGAATGCAGCTATGAGCCCGGCTAATAAATTCATGTTCGCCGGGATGTTGATGATGATGGGAGCTGGTTTATTGCTTTAGTTGTACGATGCAAAAACCAATAAGGAAACCTGTGATTTTCAGCTCTGCATCACCCTGCAAATCTCTGTCACTTCTAATATAAAAATAGGGAGAAATGATGGAGCTTATATTCATTGGCGATTAGGAAACTATCTTGTTATACAAAACAATACAGTTCTTTACATTTGCCTTGTTTTATGAATACTCCTGAAGAGGTGTATAACATAATGGTACAAGCAGGGTAGATATGAATATATTTGAACAAACTCCACCGAACCGCAGACGTTATGGTCTTGCTGCATTCATTGGGCTGATTGCTGGCGTTGTTTCCGCATTCGTGAAGTGGGGGGCTGAAGTTCCATTGCCGCCACGTAGCCCGGTGGATATGTTTAATGCAGCGTGTGGCCCGGAATCATTAATCAGGGCTGCAGGCCAAATTGATTGCCGCGTAATTTTCTCAATCCACCGTATATTTTTCTTCGAGACTGGTTGGGGCTGACAGATCCCAATGCGGCTGTTTATACCTTTGCCGGGCATGTCTTTAACTGGGTTGGTGTTACGCACATTATCTTTTCGATAGTGTTTGCTGTCGGTTATTGTGTGGTCGCTGAAGTATTTCCAAAAATTAAACTCTGGCAGGGCTTACTGGCAGGTGCTTTAGCCCAACTTTTTGTTCATATGATTTCATTCCCTCTCATGGGACTGACGCCACCTCTGTTTGATCTCCCGTGGTATGAGAATCTTTCTGAAATTTTTGGACATTTAGTCTGGTTCTGGTCTATTGAAATTATTCGCAGAGATTTACGAAACAGAATTACTCATGAGCCAGACCCTGAGATCCCTTTAGGCTCAAACAGATAATGCATTGAATGATAAAAATGGCGCAAATACAGCGCCATTTTTATAGGTTAAAAACATTGCTTTTTATATTCTGATTCAGATAGTCAGTGAGTATATCGCGCTACTTCAGGATGATGTAGATCCGAAGAACGCTACAGAAGAGAGGCATTGTTGCTGGCAAATAGAAGAAGTATCGGGTTTTGTTACCCCTGAAAAACGAAGCCCCGCTATTATCGCTGGCGGGGCAGTGCAATTAATTATTGTATGTTTATAACGGTGTCAGCCCGTATTTAGCCCTTGCACGATTGCAAGCCTCATTGACGACTCCGTTCTCACCAGACATGGCGAATTCTCTGCATGTGGACGATCGATTTTTATATATCGTGCAGCAGGCATTTTTGCCCGGGGTTCCTGCAAGGGCAATACATCGGGGGTTTTTCTGATTGGTACCGCTCATGCATCGGTGAAAAGGGGATATTTGTTCAGTGAGCCTGGCGGGAATAGTACCGCCAGCATCGTCGGCTTCGGCCCAGTAAAAAGAGACGCGGAAAAATGCACAACAGGCACCACACGTCATGCATGGATTCAGATTGCTCATAATTCACCAGTACAGCTAAAAATCGTAAAGAGAACAGCGGTACATCGTATGTAAGAACGTACCGCGGTTGGCTGGGGAACTTTCGATAGTGTGAGTATTGAATGATTTCCAGCCGTTACCGATTTTACGTACTAATTCGTGATTAAACCACTCGTTAGCAGGCTGCCTGATACCTTTCCGTGTCTCCTGAACACTATGGTGTGCATATGAGAAAGCCCATCGTTACAGGTGATATTGACGATCGCTTCCACATCATTTAAACGATTTTTGGGGCTCTGAGGTGGAATTCTTCCCTCGACCGATGGATAAGTCTTAGTCCGCCGAAGGGGGCTTAGCCGGACAGGAATCGCTAATCTTAATGAATTTGTCGTTATAGACCAGATAGTGATTCCCCGGCTGACGTAACTCAGGCTGATGAACCACGTCTCCCGGACGTAGATACCAGGCATCGCCTTCCTCTTCGGTCGAATCACATCCTGGCTTAATCAGTAGCTTAAACCATGTGTTGCCAGTGTTACTTACCGTTCCTGTCACCTTGTCGAAGGACCATTTAAACTGAACCTGACGTGGTCGTACTACCAGAATGGTATCCATCACCACCACCGGCTCCGTGCTGACCACGCCGCCGGTTGGGCTGCGTCTTGTATGGTTACGAGTGGGGACCTCGCGAAATGAGACCCGGTAGTAGCGCTCGCGGTTATCCCGTGGACCATGATAGTAAAATTTAAAATACTCGCTCTCACCAGCCTGCAACGCCAGCTGGCGGGGGGCGAAAAGCAGTTCACCATCCACCGGTCGGGTGCGCAATTCACTGCTGCCCGGGCTATCAATAGCACTGATGGCAATACGGTATATCCGTGCGCTTTTGTTGTTATTCACTACACGTTTGCTGACAAAGTCAGTCTCGGACGGCAGCGAAAATGTCAGATTGCCGACCGAAATCGCCTGTGTCAAAGGTGCCGCCAGCATACAGACCGCTGTCAGCAGGGCCTTAGTTAATGTTACGCCACGTCGCCTGAACATGAATCTCTCCTGAAGCGCTGACTTCGCCAAACCAGCCGTTATCATCTACCGTACGCAGCGAAATGGCGTTATCCATTGGAATCGAAAATTTGACTGTGGTCTTATCCATCTGCCCCACTTCGCCAGAGATATCAGTCCACGGTGTGGTCAACCACAGCGCATCGGTCATATCCCGCCAGCTATCATCGCACCCGGCATCGTAGGTTTTTGTAGCTCCGTTGCGGGTAATAAAGGAAAGTGTCGCCGGGAACGGTACTTTCGCCTTACCGTCATCGGAGCTGAAGACACAATAGGAGCGCCCGCCAATCACCTGCGCGGGTCCGGTCACCTTGATCAGCACTTCGTCGGCAGCTGTTTTACCGCTGGTGGTTACGATATAGCCGAAATCGAGTGCCGACTCGCCGCTGCCAACATATCCCTCCCGCGACGGTGTCTGAGTATATTCATCGGAGATAATACTGATGCTGAAATCACGGGGTTTGATAATCAGCGTGTTGGAGGTAGAAAATTCATACCAGCCAGACTCCGGTGATGTGGTGTTCTGAAAGCGAAAGTTGAATAGATCTTTGGTGTTGATATCGCTGATCCCGAGGTTCACCATCTGCTTAAAGAAGTTGCTCGAGAAGAAAACATAGATCGAGTCTGCGCTCTTCATCTCGTTGAAGGTGTAGTAATAGGCGGTATTGCTCACCGGTTTCCATGAACTGCCATTCAGACTGAACTGCATATCGTACGCCCCGACGGCCGAGGCTAACGACGAGTTGGCGATCGCCGGGAATATATGGATTGAGGTGTTGCTGAGTCCGTTTGTTTGCAGGGTATAGTTAACCATCTTACAACTTAATCCTGAACGGCTGCCGATGGTTTGCGTCCGGCAGTCGGCGTTCCCTTCGCCCAGAGTCGGTACTCCGTCGCTGTTGATAAATACTTCCGCCAGCGAGTGGGTATTTATCAACCGTAGATTTGCTGCTTTCGTATGGGTGACGTTGCGAACATACCAGTTGCCGGAGGCCTGATCCTTACAGCGTGCGCCGCTGCTGGCGTCATAGTTCACAGAGGTCTGGCAGGCATTGATGGTCATTGTAAAGCTGCTGCCGACGGGCATTTGTTGCATATACTGGTAAAACGCGTCTGACAACATGCCGTGCATCCACTTCGCGCCGCCGCTGGTCACCGTCGCGCCATAAAATCCACTGGCGTCGGTGGTTTGCGGCAGGATAAGACTGGTGGTCATATTACACCCAGCGTACCAGTTGATGCAGCGCAAGCCAGTTAAAGGAGATGAAACTGGTGAATTTTCCAGCCACATATCAAACTTCCAGTTGGTATAAAGGCCGGTGTTGTAACCGTTATCAATGTAGCCGAGGCTTTGCTGATAGATGGTTCCTGAACCAGTGTATTTTAAACCGGTCCAGCGGTTGGCACCGGTCAGGCGCGGATCCAGCGCCCCGCCAGGAGTGACGAAAAAGTTGTCGTCTGAGTTGTTTTCGACAAACACAAACTCGCGTGCCGGTGCATCCGCCCAGGTTGTTTTGCTCACTGCCGCTCTGAGCGCAGTTACTGGCCAGATTAGCGCGAAAATTATCATCGTTATTAGTAGGTTAACTCTCATTCTCTTCTCCTGTCTGCGTCACCGCCGCCCACGATGAGAGGCCGCTGCAGACCACATCACCGACCCAGACGGCACCGCGCGCCTGGTTGAGTTCCAGAGCCACTTCGCAGGTTTTATTGCCACTGTAGCGAAAATCGATAGTGGGGTATTTCTTATCCACGTCCATGACAAACTCGCCGTTTTCATCGGTTCGGGTTCGGCCGATATGGTTGTTAATCCGTGCGTTAGCCAGCAGTGTGCCGTCTTCCGCACGGATACGACCGGAGACGGTAACCATCTGCTTCACCTCTGGCTCAATGACAGCGACATTGCCTGGATAGAGAGTCAGACGACTTTTGCGGCCGCTGACGATATCGTAACTGTCGAGTGAGTTTTTGCTGTTCTGTAACTCCACCTCATATCTTCCATAGGGAGAGAGCGGGAGATAGTTACGCTTGCCGTTAAGCGGGAAAATCCGCCCGTTGATTTTGGCGCTGATCTGACCGTCGTCCTCCAGCCCGGTGTTGAATATCACCCCAGCGTTGCCATCAGTCCGCCCGCTGGCAGCAATGTTTTTACCCTGCCAGCCGACGCTGCCATTGGCGGTCAAGTTGGTATTGACGTAGCCGTCCGCCGCGCTATTGACGTTCAGCGTTCCGCTGGCGTAACGAGCGTCGAATTGTGCATACGCCCCGCCGCTGAGGGTTTTGTCATCACCGGTATCGCCGGAGATGGCACGTGACAGATTGGCACCAACAGTGCGAATGGTTCCTTCATCAAACTGTTTGCGTGCTGACAGGTTTGCCATGGTGTAGCCGTTTTGATGAGTCATCCCTGCGCTAAACCAGTTGCCCAGTGGTAGCGAGAGATCGAGAGCGATATATTTTCCTGTATTGGCGTTGCTGTCGCCGTTGTTATAGCGCTGAATACCGGCCCGCAGGCCAAGCGAACCAAAGGTACCGCTGTAGACATTTTGATAGTAATCTGCCGTGTAATAATGGCTGTTGTAACGGCGGTCATCATTGTAGCTGATGCTGAATGTGCCCAGCTTCGACCACAGTGAGTTCAGGTTGAGTGTGCCGCCGATTGCACGGTTGTCGGCATCGCTACGTCGCAATTGATTGCCAATGCGGGTTTTTTCCTGATTAACCCACAGCGAACTAAAGCCTCCCGGTAGAGTGGCGCTGATGCTGCCGATGCTGCTCCATGAGCTGTCACTGGCCAGCATATTTTGCAGGTTAACGTTGATCGCCCCCCCAAGCGGCAGCGTCAGACGGGTTTCACCCACCGCCTGATTATCGTATCCATATCCCGTTGCCGCCCAGCTAAGCGTACTCAATGAGCCGGAGGTCGAGGCACCTGCTAGCCAACTCTCTTTAGCTGGTCGCGTCTTTTTCCCGTTTTCCGACCAGCGATCCATATGAAAGCTACCGCCCCATACCTGCCACGCCAGTGGTGCACCGACGCCGCGCCCCCGGCTAAACAGCTTATTGACCCGCTGGGTGCGTTTGCTGATCACGCGACCGTTAACGATCACCTCAACTTCCACATCGTAAATCCCGTACGGTAGACCCCGGGTATCCACTTCATGATTGCCCATAGTGAAGTTCTGAACGCTTAGTAGCCGCCCATCACGGGTGAGATGTACTTCGCCCGCCGCCGGTAAAAAGGCGATCACTGGCGTGGCTGACTGGCTGCTGTCGAAGATGGTGGAGCTGGCCTGGTTTCCCCAGGAAAGGCCGTAAATCTTCCCTGCTGAAATGGCGGTCATCGGCCCTAAGGACTGCAAGTTCCAGGTGTCGAGCATTCCACCGGCAAATCGGTGACCGGCAAAATCGCGTTCATACATCGCTTTATATAATTCACTGTCCTGTTGACCGCTACCGATCCCGTACAGCGAGCCGTCGAGCACCACATGATGTTCGCGCAGTGCAGTAACGTTATTCAGCGACAGATAGCTGGATGTGTTGCTCCCGCCGTTACGCAACTGGTTGTTATAGACGCCCAAGTTATAGCTCAGATTACTGCTGAGGGTGTTAACACTGGACTGCCCGATGTCTTCGCTACGTGAGCGTAGTACGGTGCCCAGCGCTTCGCGCTTGACCACTAGCTGCAGCAGCAGTTGGCGCAAGCTGAGATCCAGCTGCGCGTTGTCAGTCAGGGGGATGGTAAGGGCCCCATTGAACGGGGCGTTGGCCAGAGCCATCAGCTGCTGTCGAGTTTGTTCGCTGACACTGGCGTTATCTTCACTCTCTTCCAGCTGTATTTTCCGGATGCGTAGCTGTCCATCGTCCAGCCAGATAAAAGCGCTGCCGATTCGCTGATCGTCCTGGCGACCCTGGCTACCGGCGAGATGAATATAGAGCGGGACGCTCATGCCGTCCTGAAGCGCCTGACTGAAGGCCTGCGGAATAATCACCCCACCTATTTGCTGCGCACTTATGTCAGCAGCGCTGGCATCGGGCTGAACGAACAAAAAGACCATGCCGAAGGCAAACTGGGCTTTCAGTCCTGGGGAGAACCGTCGTAAAGGCATTGTCGTTATCCATCTGCACAGCTATCTATTTCACGGGAATGAACTTATCACCCTGCCAAAGTGCAACCCGTCCTTTGTTATCCGCAGTGTCCACGCGGGTAAAACGACGCGACTTGCCCGGCATCAGGTAGTAATTCTCTTTACACTCCTTACCGTTGGCGGCTTTCAGGCAAGGTCCGTAGGCGAGGATCCGCAGCGTCGCATTTCCTGTATTTGTCAGGGAGCCGTTGGCGTACTGAAAGTGGTAGTTCGCCTGACGAGGGGCGACGACCAGAATGGTGCCGATGCGGGCGGAAGCAGTGGCCACAGCGCTGCGGTTGGCATTATCGCGCTGCGCATCACTGAGGGCCTGATCAAACCAGACAATGCGGTAGTAGCGCTCTTTTTCATCTGCGGGTCCCTTATAGAAGAAGCGGATCACTTCGCTGGCTTGGGCGGGTAGCAGCAAGCTGGCGGGAGTGAGTAGCAACTCATCCGGCTTGTCCATTGAGATAACCTGCCCGTCGTCAAGCGGTGAAGAGAGCCGTTCGAGACGGATATTGATAAGGCGACCACTGTCGGTACTGTTTTTGATCGTTTTGCTCAGCGTGCTGCTGTCACTGTTCATAAACGATGATATATCGCCGACATCCAGCGCCTGGGCCGGAGATATTCCGGAAAACAGCAGAGCGAGAGGCAGAAGGTGCTTTTTCATAACAATTCCGTCCAGGAATAAAGCAGGGGGGCTACCCCTGCTGGTACATCAGAGAGATTAACTGGTCCAGGTCGCGTCGAACTGTACGCTAACGTCGCCGCTCCAGATGCCTTCCGGTAGAGTGCTGTAATCTGTTACTGCGGTGGTACCATTGGTGGTACCGCTGATGATGGAGAAGGTGAAACCATCCTGTGCGGTGGTACGATTGCTGGCATTGTAACCGTTAGCCAGCGGGCTAAGGTTGCCGCCCAGTACGCCGTTGGCGGTATCGATCATCACGGTATCGCCAGTTTTTTCGACTGCCGCGCCGTTATAATCCACGCCCACATTCAGTGTGGAACCTGAGGTATCCAACTGGGTTAATGTGTTGGTGATAAGACGTGAGGTCAGTTTAAAGGCGGTAGCCGTTGAGTCACCCTCGATAGCCACGTCAAATAGACCTTTCTGTGAGTTAAAACCTTTAATGCCTTCGGCATACTGGAACGCCAGGCTACCGAGTGGCGTCACAACCAGCTTACTGGTGGTGTCTTTTTTGGCTGTTGCCGACCAGGTCGCTACAGCCTGAGCTGTTACGTCAGCAGCCTGCGCCACACCCATGCCGGTAAACACCGTTACCAGAGCTATTGCCAGAACCTTTTTTTTCATTGCATTTCTTCCCGAGTTGAATTGAGGACGTGATGTCCCAGTGAGTCATTTTTTAAAACTAACTTGCCTGGAGTTTACTGAACCAACTTATATATTTTTGAGTACAGCTTGGCCTCAGCATTACGCCGATGGGTATACACTGTCTTCACACTACAATTTTCAATTCTGGCAATCGATTTAGGTTGCATTCCCTGGGCCGTCATGCGGATAATTTCCATTTCCCGGTCCGTGATTTTATCTTTCTTAATATCTTTTCTCAGGAACCTGCCATTAATCACATAGACCAGTTCTTTTCTAATATCACGACTCAGTCCAGCGTATACCACGCCCCTAATATTGCTATTGTAATACCAATAATTTGCTAAGGCCTCTGACTTTCTGGCCGCAATCAATACGACCTGTTTCCCCTTTACCGCGGATAACCATTCATTATCACGGTTTATAAATTCAGATAAAGAATCCGTACTGAGATTGATAAACACGAAATCTTTTCTAATTTTCTCCAACGATAGATAAATTAATCTGTCGATATCCACAATCAGTTCAGATAGTCCTTTATAGAAGTAGGCGTCATGGGGAGACCAGATGTATTTATCAGAACGGTTTTGACATTCCATATGGTTTTTAACCTCATAGTCCCTACTGTAATCACTTTGCCATGTCACTACTTTCCAAACCTGTAATTTTTACAGGTGCATTCAGTTTCCTTAGTAAACCGGAAGTAAATAAGATACGTAGTACATATCAATAAAGGTTAAACGAGATTAAGTTTAATTATTTTCGATTGGGCTTAAATTTATGTTTTTTTTCCCGATGAGTGTCAATATGTGAACGGAAAAGGAATTCAATGGTTAAGTCAATATTTAGAAAAACTGAAAATATTGCTTTTTTGATAAGAAGAAAAAGACATTTGGTTTCATAAGGTTATTGGCAATATAACGTTCAATTCTTACTTGCATTTTATATTGGTCAGGAACTTTGCCCTGAAGTGTTAGGAATAGTCTTAATGCGCTGTGTGATGGACTAGTAAAAAAACAAGTTTTAAGGGTAAGGGATAGAATATAAAACTATGATGAGCTGTCATTGAAGATGATTTGCCAATCAGTAAGATATTTTAATGGATTAACATGCCGCACAAAATGGTTACAGGTGTTCATTCCAATAAGTAATGGAAAATTGAACGGGCGTATGTACGTCATCTGTTCGGTAAGCCCCCAAGAGCCAGATTAAGTGAAGTTAAACGAAGGCTGCCAGCTGTCACAGGAACGATGGCCTTTTTGTCAGGGCACTGCATTCAGTTATCTGTGCGCGTTACTCTAACTGGCACTCGAACGTCGGCGACGGGGTTACCGGTGGATCAGACTGTTCCTGTGGCGTAAACGTTTTTATGTTAGTACCAACAGATTTACCACATTTATCATCTTAACAGTTTGAGTGAAAATGCAGGCTGCGCCGCAAAGGGAGGAGACTGAGTGGCGTGTTCAGTCTAAAAGAGGGTTGATGCCAGCATACAGGGGCGAAGCTGGTCAACAAGTCAACATTAAGATAATGGAATATTCGGAGAGAAACGTCAGGCAGTTGGCCTCAAATGAACAGGAAGAATATATCCCCAGGAAAATTAATGTTGGTGTTATAAACACACCAACATTAATCCGATCTGATTATTAATCAGACAAATATCGTTAATCCGTCGAATTTTGAATCAACGTTTTTTCTTACGACCCTGAACGGCCTTAAAACGTGGATTAGATTTACAAATCACATATAGCCGTCCTTTTCGCTTCACAATCTGACAGTCTGGATGGCGTTCTTTTGCGGTACGCAGAGAGTTAAGAACTTTCATCACGCCCCCTTTTTCGTGCTAACAAAACGACCAAAACGTTGGGTGAATCGTGCAACATTTCCTTCTGATGCCACTGTTCTCAGCTTCCCTGTATAGAACGGGTGCGATTTAGAAGAGACATCAATTGTCACGTATGGATACGTTACGCCATCCAGCTCAATCTCACGGTCTGTTTTGATAGTCGAGCCGATTTTAAAGTACTCATCAACACTGGTGTCGTGGAACACCACAGTACGATACTCAGGATGGATATTGGGCTTCATCATTTTTACCTGTTATGTTATAACATAACCATAAAGATACATGCTCATCCGGATCATTTCAACACTCAATCCCTGTGACTCTTTGTGGATGTGGAATTTTCGCAACGGGGAACTCTGGCATTGTTAGCAGCCATTGGTGACGCTCCCATAAACGCCTGGATGAGTGATTGATGATGGTTTTGCTGAGAGTATGGATTTTTCGAGAATGGAGGTTATCTCCACTTTACTGGCCGATAATTTATCGCAGTATGATTGATTACCTGACAGCGTGTATTCCTCTCCCACGGATATAATAATTACTTACAAAAAAGGGAGAGGATGCATATTTTAAATATCACTGAAGTGAACAGTTTATTTCCGTTATTAATAGAAATGGAGAAATAAATAGGCGTATTCTACAATTGCGACAAAAACAACGATATTAATCAGTTTATGACTGATTTGCTGTACTTTATTCTCTTTCATTGGTACTTCCTCGCTTTAAAAAAGAGTGCACTTCGTAAGTGCCCTTATATAAATAACGAGTTTGGTCAACCAATTTTTTGACATGTATCACAAATTTGAATAGATGTATTACATCAACTATCTTTTATTGCACCAACGTCATTGATATATGTCGCCTGAAGTCAGTTCCGGGAATGAGTCTGATCTCAAGACTGGCCCAGTCCGGGCGTTGATTGGTGCTGAGGAGCATATCGCATCTCATCATAATGTCGTATCTCCTGGGGTGTTATACAAGATATCGTTGTTGGTGACCTGGGAGAGGAATTGAGTTCTATTAAACCGTCAACTATGCCGGATACATACTGGATTACACTGCAGGCACGCCTTATGAGAGAACGTGCCGCAGTGACGGGTTAATTATCTGAAAGAATTTGTGAGGCTGTATCGGTTACTCATTGATTTGATAGTTTTACTCTCGGGAGAATAATAGATATTTAATCCATTAACGGAAACCAGCCAGTTCCTTTCGATGCCTGAATTTGATCCCATAGTTTATCCGGAATGGTTAATTCATGAACAAGTTGTGTTATCGTTCATGAGAAGCATAACGTAAAGGGAAAAGCTCGATTAGACGGCAGAATTTGTCAGGGGTTATGAACGAAATTCATAAATCTGTTTGAGTGTTGCGATGGGTAGTGCAAGTTCGATATCTCCGCAATTTACAGTCCGATGAAGGAAAATGAATATCCATAAAAAATATATTGGTTTATCCTGGCATATATACCTATTTCGACGTATTTCCAATAGTTTTAATTAAAGGCAGGTCATTGTTATTCACTCTGAATAGTGAATTATTCACTGTCCGCAGAGTAAGAAATATAACTTAGGTATCTATTTAATGACTTGCACAAAAAGCTAAATTTTCCCCCATAAATAAAAATATAATCCCGCGCCCAACCACCTGATGAGTGGCTATAGGCACTGGATATATTAGGTGGCGGTGCACTTTCTTACATAAAGGTATTTCCTTTTCTGCGGAAAAGGAAATCGGGAAATCCCCGGTTTTTCTGACAAGCAGACGCCATTATTTGTGTCTGCCTATGTTCGTTAATTCGTTCATCAGGAAATTATCTCAATGTCACATTATAAAACAGGTCATAAACAACCACGATTTCGTTATTCAGTTCTGGCCCGCTGCGTGGCGTGGGCAAATATCTCTGTTCAGGTTCTTTTTCCACTCGCTGTCACCTTTACCCCAGTAATGGCGGCACGTGCGCAGCATGCGGTTCAGCCACGGTTGAGCATGGGAAATACTACGGTAACTGCTGATAATAACGTGGAGAAAAATGTCGCGTCGTTTGCCGCAAATGCCGGGACATTTTTAAGCAGTCAGCCAGATAGCGATGCGACACGTAACTTTATTACCGGAATGGCCACAGCTAAAGCTAACCAGGAAATACAGGAGTGGCTCGGGAAATATGGTACTGCGCGCGTCAAACTGAATGTCGATAAAGATTTCTCGCTGAAGGATTCTTCGCTGGAAATGCTTTATCCGATTTATGATACGCCGACAAATATGTTGTTCACTCAGGGGGCAATACATCGTACAGACGATCGTACTCAGTCAAATATTGGTTTTGGCTGGCGTCATTTTTCAGGAAATGACTGGATGGCGGGGGTGAATACTTTTATCGATCATGATTTATCCCGTAGTCATACCCGCATTGGTGTTGGTGCGGAATACTGGCGCGATTATCTGAAACTGAGCGCCAATGGTTATATTCGGGCTTCTGGCTGGAAAAAATCGCCGGATATTGAGGATTATCAGGAACGCCCGGCGAATGGCTGGGATATTCGTGCTGAGGGCTATTTACCCGCCTGGCCGCAGCTTGGCGCAAGCCTGATGTATGAACAGTATTATGGCGATGAAGTCGGGCTGTTTGGTAAAGATAAGCGCCAGAAAGACCCGCATGCTATTTCTGCCGAGGTGACCTATACGCCAGTGCCTCTTCTGACACTGAGCGCCGGGCATAAGCAGGGCAAGAGTGGTGAGAATGACACTCGCTTTGGCCTGGAAGTTAATTATCGGATTGGCGAACCTCTGGCGAAACAACTCGATACAGACAGCATTCGCGAGCGTCGGGTACTGGCAGGCAGCCGCTATGACCTGGTTGAGCGTAATAACAACATCGTTCTTGAGTACCGCAAATCTGAAGTGATCCGTATTGCTCTGCCTGAACGTATTGAAGGTAAGGGTGGTCAGACACTTTCCCTGGGGCTTGTGGTCAGCAAAGCAACTCACGGACTGAAAAATGTGCAGTGGGAAGCGCCGTCATTACTGGCTGAGGGTGGCAAAATTACCGGTCAGGGTAGTCAGTGGCAAGTAACGCTCCCGGCTTATCGTCCAGGCAAAGACAATTATTATGCGATTTCTGCGGTTGCCTACGATAACAAAGGCAATGCCTCAAAACGCGTGCAGACAGAGGTGGTCATTACCGGAGCAGGTATGAGCGCCGATCGCACGGCGTTAACGCTTGACGGTCAGAGCCGTATTCAAATGCTTGCTAACGGTAATGAGCAAAGACCGCTGGTGCTGTCTCTGCGCGACGCCGAGGGGCAGCCAGTCACGGGCATGAAAGATCAGATCAAGACTGAACTAGCCTTCAAACCGGCTGGAAATATTGTGACTCGTTCCCTGAAGGCCACTAAATCACAGGCAAAGCCAACACTGGGTGAGTTCACCGAAACTGAAGCAGGGGTGTATCAGTCTGTCTTTACTACCGGAACGCAGTCAGGTGAGGCAACGATTACTGTTAGCGTTGATGGCATGAGCAAAACCGTCACTGCAGAACTGCGGGCCACGATGATGGATGTGGCAAACTCCACCCTGAGCGCTAACGAGCCGTCAGGTGATGTGGTTGCTGATGGTCAGCAAGCCTATACGTTGACGTTGACTGCGGTGGACTCCGAGGGTAATCCGGTGACGGGAGAAGCCAGCCGCTTGCGATTTGTTCCGCAAGACACTAATGGTGTAACCGTTGGTGCCATTTCGGAAATAAAACCAGGCGTTTACAGCGCCACGGTTTCTTCGACCCGTGCCGGAAACGTTGTTGTGCGTGCTTTCAGCGAGCAGTATCAGCTGGGCACATTACAACAAACGCTGAAGTTTGTTGCCGGTCCGCTTGATGCAGCACATTCGTCCATCACCCTGAATCCTGATAAACCGGTGGTTGGCGGTACAGTTACGGCAATCTGGACGGCAAAAGATGCCTATGACAACCCTGTGACCAGCCTCACGCCGGAAGCGCCGTCATTAGCGGGTGCCGCTGCTGTAGGTTCTACGGCATCTGGCTGGACAAATAATGGTGATGGGACGTGGACTGCGCAGATTACTCTCGGCTCTACGGCGGGTGAATTAGAAGTTATGCCGAAGCTAAATGGACAGGATGCGGCAGCAAATGCGGCAAAAGTAACCGTGGTGGCTGATGCGTTATCTTCAAACCAGTCGAAAGTCTCTGTCGCAGAAGATCACGTAAAAGCCGGCGAAAGCACAACCGTGACGCTTATTGCAAAAGATGCACATGGCAACACTATCAGTGGTCTTTCGTTGTCGGCAAGTTTGACGGGGACCGCCTCTGAAGGGGCGACCGTTTCCAGTTGGACCGAAAAAGGTGACTGTTCCTATGTTGCTACGTTAACTACAGGCGGAAAGACGGGCGAGCTTCGTGTCATGCCGCTCTTCAACGGCCAGCCAGCAGCCACCGAAGCCGCGCAGTTGACGGTCATCGCCGGAGAGATGTCATCAGCGAACTCTACGCTTGTTGCGGACAATAAGGCTCCGACCGTCAAAATGACGACGGAACTCACCTTCACCGTGAAGGATGCGTACGGGAACCCGGTCACCGGGCTGAAGCCAGATGCACCAGTGTTTAGCGGTGCCGCCAGCACGGGGAGTGAGCGTCCTTCTGCAGGAAACTGGACAGAGAAAGGTAATGGGGTCTACGTGGCGACCTTAACGCTGGGATCTGCCGCGGGTCAGTTGTCTGTGATGCCGCGAGTGAACGGCCAAAATGCCGTTGCTCAGCCACTGGTGCTGAACGTTGCAGGTGACGCATCTAAGGCTGAGATTCGTGATATGACAGTGAAGGTTAATAACCAACTGGCTAATGGACAGTCTGCTAACCAGATAACCCTGACCGTCGTGGACAGCTATGGTAACCCGTTGCAGGGGCAAGAAGTTACGCTGACTTTACCGCAGGGTGTGACCAGCAAGACGGGGAATACAGTAACAACCAATGCGGCAGGGAAAGTGGACATTGAGCTTATGTCAACGGTTGCGGGGGAACACAGCATCACGGCCTCAGTGAATAATGCTCAGAAGACGGTTACGGTGAAATTCAAGGCGGATTTCAGTACCGGTCAGGCGACCCTGGAGGTTGATGGCAGCACGCCAAAAGTGGCAAACGACAATGATGCCTTTACGCTGACGGCAACGGTTAAGGATCAATACGGCAACCTTCTGCCTGGCGCTGTGGTCGTCTTTAATCTGCCTCGGGGCGTCAAACCGCTTGCAGACGGTAATATCATGGTGAACGCCGACAAGGAGGGTAAAGCGGAACTGAAAGTGGTCTCCGTGACTGCCGGAACGTATGAGATCACGGCGTCGGCAGGAAATGACCAGCCTTCGAATGCGCAGTCTGTAACGTTTGTGGCCGATAAGACTACGGCGACCATCTCCAGTATTGAGGTGATTGGCAACCGTGCAGTGGCGGATGGCAAAACCAAACAGACGTATAAAGTTACGGTGACTGATGCCAATAACAACCTGTTGAAGGATAGCGACGTGACGCTGACTGCCAGCTCGGAAAATTTAGTTCTGGATCCTAAAGGGACGGCGAAAACTAATGAACAAGGACAGGCTGTTTTCACCGGCTCTACCACTATCGCAGCGACATATACACTCACGGCGAAAGTGGAACAGGCCAACGGTCAGGTATCGACGAAAACTGCTGAATCTAAATTCGTCGCGGATGATAAAAACGCGGTGCTCGCCGCATCTCCAGAACGTGTAGATTCTCTGGTGGCGGACGGGAAGACTACTGCAACAATGACGGTTACCCTGATGGCGGGAGTCAATCCCGTAGGAGGAAGTATGTGGGTCGACATTGAGGCTCCGGAAGGAGTGACGGAGAAGGATTATCAATTCCTGCCGTCGAAGGCTGACCATTTCTCAGGTGGGAAAATCACGCGTACATTTAGTACCAGCAAGCCAGGTGTCTATACGTTCACATTCAACGCACTGACGTATGGCGGGTACGAAATGACGCCTGTGAAGGTGACAATTAACGCCGTTGCTGCAGAGACTGAAAATGGCGAGGAGGAGATGCCATAATTTGAATAGTATGAAAGTTACGATCTAATAAAGAATAATGGTGTTGAAATATTCAACGCCATTATTCACTGAATACCTTGCCTGATACTGATTAAATAGTATCAGGCAAGGATAAAACTCAATAAGAGATAGTGACCAACTAAACCGGACGAACGGGAATAAAAATTTCGCAAACAACATCATTGCCATCCTTGGTAATGACTCCAACTTACTGATAGTGTTTTATGTTCAGATAATGCCCGATGACT
>ERZ791801.764-NODE-764-length-26830-cov-2.778525_pt1 | contig 26830 bp, 30 predicted proteins | sample MGYA00510309_ERZ791801 | MGnify/ENA primary metagenome ERZ791801 (study PRJEB30046, sample SAMN00791979) | human gut metagenome | study: EMG produced TPA metagenomics assembly of the A metagenome-wide association study of gut microbiota in type 2...
ATTGGGGTCGGTTCTTTTTGGTCCCGTTTTTAATTATAAAATAATTTTGCCAAAATGGGACCAAAAAGAACCGACCCCAATGGTCCCCCTGGCAAAACAAATTACTCTTCTACTTCCTCAGCTTTTTCTTCTTTACTTTCACTATTGCTTTCTTCTACAACATCTGCTCTTTTTTCTCTAAGTTCGTTCATAGCTAAATTAATTCTACCTTGATTATCAATTTCGATAACCTTAACAGTAACTTTTTCGCCAATTTGAACATAGTCTTCAACTCTTCTAATATGTTCTTTTGCAATTCTAGAAATATGAAGTAATCCTTCTTTTCCATTTCCTAAATCAACAAATGCACCATAAGATGTTATTCTTGTAACAGCTCCATAATAGATTCCACCAACTTCGATTTCGCGAACAATGTCTTCTATCATATCTAAAGCATCATAAGCTTTTTCACTGTTTTCGCCATAGATGAAAACTTGTCCATCTTCTTCAATATCTATTTTTACACCTGTTTCGTCTATAATTTTGTTAATTACTTTTCCACCAGTACCTATAACATCTTTTATTTTTTCTGGTTTTATTTTTGTTGTAATTATTTTTGGTGCATATTCAGATATTTCTGCTCTTGGTTCACCTAAAACTGGTAACATTATGTCATTTAAGATGTACATACGAGCTTTATGTGTTCTTTCAAATGCTTCTTTTATTATGTCATAAGATAATCCATCTACTTTTATATCAACTTGTATGGCTGTAATTCCTTTTTCCGTTCCACCTACTTTAAAGTCCATATCTCCGAAAAAATCTTCTATTCCTTGTATATCTGTCATCATAACATAGTTATCTGGATTTTCTGGGTCTGTTATTAAACCTGTTGAAATTCCTGCAACTGGTCTTTTTATTGGAACACCTGCATCCATTAATGATAATGTACTTGCACAAATGCTTCCTTGTGATGTAGATCCATTTGATGATAATATTTCAGATACAACTCTTATTGCATAAGGAAATTCTTCTACTGATGGTAATACCGGAACTAATGCTTTTTCAGCCAATGCCCCATGACCAATTTCACGTCTTCCAGGTCCACGTGATGTTCTTGCTTCTCCAACTGAATATGCTGGGAAGTTGTATTGATGCATATATCTCTTTGATTTTTCTAAGTCTATTCCATCTAATTCTTGTTCTTCGCTCATCATTCCAAGTGTTGTAATTGACATAACTTGTGTTAATCCTCTTGTGAACATTGCGCTTCCATGTACTCTTGGAAGTAAACCAACTTCACATGATAGTGGTCTTATTTCGTCTAATGTTCTTCCATCAACACGTTTGTGTTCGTAGAAAATCATATCTCTAACAACTTTTTTTTCTAATTTGTATAAAGCTTCTCCTATATTAGATTTATCTTCTTCGAATTTTTCTTCACCAAATTTTTCTTTATATTCTTCATTTACTTTTTCTGTTAATTTATCAATGTTATTATCTCTTACTTGTTTGTCTTTTTCAGTAACGGCTTCTTTCATTTCATCTTTGTAATTTTCTGATAAATAATCATATATTTCAGGTATCACTGCAAATGATTTGTATTCAAATTTTGGTTTTCCTATTTCTTCTTTCATTTTTGAAATGAATTCACATAATTTTTTAATTTCAACATGTGCTGTCTCAATTGCTTCTAGCATTTTTTCATCTGGTACTTCGTTTGCACCTGCTTCTATCATTGCTATTTTATCGTGTGTTCCAGCAACTGTTAAAGTTAAATCACTGTGAGCTCTTTGTTCTACTGTTGGGTTTATTATAATTTCATCATTTACTAAACCTACATTTACTGCTGCTGTTGGTCCACCAAATGGGATATCTGAAATTGAAAGTGCTGCAGATGCTCCAATCATTGCTGCAACTTCTGGAGAGTTGTCTTGTTCTACAGATAAAACTGTACATACAACTACTACATCATTTCTGAAATCTTTTGGGAACAAAGGTCTTAAAGGTCTATCTATTGCTCTTGATGTTAATATTGCCTTATCTGAAGGTTTTCCTTCTCTTTTTGTGTATGAACCTGGTATTTTTCCTACTGAATATAATTTTTCCTCAAAATCTACTGATAGTGGGAAAAAGTCTATTCCTTCTTTTGGTTCTTTTGATGCTGTTACATTTACCATAACAACTGTGTCTCCATATCTTACTAAGACACTTCCATTGGCTAAAGCTGCCATTTTTCCTGTTTCTATTGTTAATTTTCTTCCTGCTAGTTCTGTTTCATAAACTTTAAACATAAAATTTCTCCTTTTTTATTATATTTTTTACACCCCGTTAATTTTAAGTTTATTATTAGTATGTAACCTCTATAATGTGCTTAATGTTTTAAGCATATTATACAAGCTACACTTAAACTAATACATAAACTTTTTATTATTTAAACTTTAAAAAAGAAGGGCAAAAATCCTCCTGCCCCCTTGTTATAATTATTTTCTTAATCCTAATTTAGCAACTATTTCTCTGTATCTGTTTACATCTTTTTTAGCTAAATAGTTTAATAAGTTTCTTCTTTTACCAACCATTTTTAAAAGTCCCCTTCTAGAGTGATTGTCTTTTTTGTGAACTTTTAAGTGTTCTGTTAGTTCATTGATTCTTTCTGTTAAAAGAGCGATTTGTACTTCTGGTGATCCAGTATCTTTTTCATCTCTTTTATATTTTGCTATTATTTCAGCTTTTGATTCTTTTGATATCATAGTTTACACCTCCTGTTTTCTTTTTCTCCTTAGACCTGGTTTAAAATCGGGTGTGTTAATTATTTAACTAAGTTTAAGGAATTTTTTTACATCTGTTATTTTACTACATTTTTTGAGGTTTGGCAAGTTTTTTTTGAAAATTTCAGTAAATACTTCGAATATATTTTCATATATACTACTAATTTAAACTCATTATATTTTTGTAATAATAAAAAATCGCCTTGAGTTAATTTCAAAACGATTTCAAACATAAAATATATTAATAATTCCTATACTGATTCTTATCAGCTCTTTCATCATATTTTCTATCATATTGTTCATTATTAAAGAACCAATCTGTCTTTTTATCCTTAGGGTCTCTTTTTCTTATCTTATTAACCAATAAATCAAAAAATACACAAAAAGCTATAATTAGTGCAACAGCTGAAACTAGTGTATTTTGCATAACACTCATATCCATTGTTTCTCCTGACATTAATACTGGAATAGCATTTGTTAATATGTACCCACCAAAATAAAATCCGTAAGAGGCTAAATACAATATTCCTCCAATTATGTTTCTTCTTAAAACCAATATCATACAAAGTATTGCAACAAATAATAAAACTACTTCAAAAGTAAAATTAAATGCTATAAAACCTCCAAAGTTTTGGTCATATTGTGCTTGAAATGCAACAACAATTCTAAATAACCAAAACATTCCCATAAACATTACAAGTAACCACGAAGATAAATTTTTCATTTTATATCCTTATCCTTTCTTTTTTTAGTTTAACATATAAAAAATGCTTAAACGATCTAATATCGCCTAAGCATTTCTTTATTATTCTTCGCCATCAACGAAATCAAATTCATCTTTAAATTTATCTTTGAAAATATTAAATACTTTCATTAATGTTTCTTCACTGTCAACACTAACATAAGATTCTTGTTCGCTGTCCTCTTCTGAATCTTCTAATTTTAGTATTACTACTTCTCCATCGTCTTCTTCTCCTTCTTCAAGTACTGGTAATAATACAACATATTGTTCATCTTCTAATTCTATTAAATCTAAAAATTCAAATTTTACCTCGTTTCCGTCTTCATCATTTAAAGTTATGATATTGTCTAATTCTTCTCCTTCAAAATTTTCTTCCATAATTTCTCCTTTCAATATTTTTGAATATTTTTTTAATTTTAAAAACTTTTACCTTATGAATTTTTTTCTTTCTCCATATATGTTTCCAATATATATACTGCAGATATAGTATCTACTATATTTCTTTTTTTATGCTTGTTGATATTTAAAAAATTCATTGTTTTATGAGCAGCAACTGTTGTAAGCCTTTCGTCTATATAGTCTATTTTTAATTTGTTATACTTACATTTTAGTTTATGTATTAATTTTTCTGTTAATTCTGCTCTTTCATATTATAGGGCATTCCCACAACTATTGTACCAATATTGTATATTTCAAGTAATTCGTCAATTTTTTTTAAAATTAACTTATCACTTCCATTAGATTGTAATGTTTCTAGCCCCTGAGCAGTAATTCCTAATTCGTCTGTTATTGCAAAACCTGTTCTTGCTTCGCCATAATCTATTCCTAAAATTCTCATTAGTCCTCAATTCCTATATAACTTTTTACTAATTTTTCTAGTAGCTCGTCTCTTTCTATGCATCTTATTTTGTTTCTTGCATCTTTGTGACTTGTTATATATGTTGGGTCTCCAGATAATATATATCCAACCATTTGATTTATAGGATTGTATCCTTTTTCAACTAGTGCTTCATATACATCTTTTAGAATTTGTTTTGTGTCTATATCCTTGTTTTTTTCAACCTTGAAAAACATTGTTTTATCAAAATCCATTTTAATTCCTCCTTTATATGTTATTTATTTGACTTTCATCTTTAGAAGCTTCATCTAAATGCTTTTCCATTTTCTTTAAAACTTCTTCAATTCCCGTACCTTTATAATATGTTGCAACAACAAAGTTTAAAGATGGACTAACCACAACGTCTTCACGTTTTTTCTTTTTGCTTTTTTTCTTCTTTTTGCCTTCCTCTATTTCCTCAACTTGGAAATTATCGTTTAACGATATTTGTAATTTTTCTGTTGATTCTTTTATTTCATTTATAAAGTCTGCCAAGCTGTCTGCTTCTACTCCTGAAAATACTATTACAAATTTTGGTCCCATATATCTTACAAATATGTATTTTTCAGCAATATTTTCTGAAACATTTTTACTTACTTCTGTTATTACTTTATTTCCTAATTCTCTAGATACCCTATTTATATCTTCAATATTAGAAATTCTGAACATACATATTGCAGATGTAGTATATTGATCTATTATTTTCTTTCCGTCACCATATAAATATTCTGCTGAATTTAGACCTGTAAATAAATCTTTTCTTACTATGTTTTCTAGTATTTTTTGATAATCTACAGCTTTTAAAACTGATACTATATTTTCTTTTACTGTTTCAAATATTGTTGTATCAATATTGTCAAAATCGTGTGGAACTCCACTTTCTATTATCCAATATCCTATATATACATTATCTATATATAAAGGGAAAAATATTGCTGATTTTGCTCTATCAAATTCTTTTTCTTGATATGGTAATTTTTCTCCCTCATTGTTTATTGTAATATATTTAGGACTAGCAGTTGATATGCTGTCCTTAAATATATTAACTTCATGTAATTTGCTTAATGTATCCCAATGGTTGCTATTAACATTTGAAGCTTTTACTACATAATCTGTTCCGTCAAATACTACTATTGTTGAATATTTTATTTGATATTTTTCTATTATTATATCATTTATAGATTTTATCTTTTTATCTACGCTCAAATCACTTCCTGTTATGTTCATAAAGTCTTGTAATATATTAAGATTTGTAAATCTTCTATTTTGTGTTTGAAATGACTGAATCCTTTTGTATAAAGACAAATTATAAATTCCTAATGCAAGTACTGTAAAAACTAATACTATAACCACTATTACTAACAAGATTTGTCCCTCCACTTTCAATTCTTTTAATATCTATTTCTCATGCTATTTAATGTATCATTCATTCCAGATGAGAATGAGTTTGGATATTGGTTATTACTACTATATCCTTGTTTTGAATTTTTCTTATTTTTTTTGCCATTATTGTTATTATTATTTGGTAATAATGGATATATTGTTTCTGCAAGTGTTGTTAATTTTGCTTTAAATTCTTTTGGATATCCATTTAATTTTATTTCACATTCTATTAAGCCTTCAAGATATTTGGCATATACATCTTCATCGAATGGAATTTGGGCTGCTACTTTTACAGTATTTCTGTCAAATAATTCTGTCATAAATGACATTTCTGGATCATTATAATTTGACATTCCTCCTACGATATTCTTTCCAGTAACTCCTCTTACTCTTAAAATTTTATTTAATACTATTCTTATTTTGCTTTCCTCAAGTGCATTTTTTATTTTTAATTCTCTTAAAAATTCTGTTAATGGTTGAATTGTTAGTACATCCATTGATTGAACTAAATATAATTCTTGAGCTTTTGCAAAATATTCTATAGGTGTATTAAAATCACAATCTATTAATATTAATGAATGATTTTTTACTAAAGTTTCCATTATTGAATGAGAATTTTTTATTTCTTCATTTTGGCTTGGTATATTTGTGTATACTGATAGGTTGTTATTAACTTTTATTCCTTCTGCTCTTCCAGCCATTAAGTTATCTAAAGAATTAACTGCTGTTCTTCTTAAATCCTCATCATTTTTTGTATATATATAGTATGCATTTTTATTCTGTGTAGCATCTAAAATTGCAGTGTTTATTCCCATACTTGATAATATTTGTGCAACATTGTTTACTACAAATGATGTTCCATTTTTGCTTGTTCCTACAAATGCTACTACCTTTTTATCTCCTGTTAATAAGCTTTCAAATTCTCCATCTTCAAACACATTATCATATTTTTTCATATCTTGATTGCTGCTGCTTGTATAAATATTTCCTTTAGCTGATTTTTGAACTGGATGACTAAATCTATCGTCTATTCTTTGACTATAATCTTCATAATCATCTTCGTCATCGTGGTTGTCATATTCTTCTTCATATTCGTCGTCATCATAATCTTCATCGTCATCATCATCTTCTTCATCAAAACCTGGTAAAATAGATGTATCTTCTTTTTTTGCATTAACTTTTGATACTTTCTTTGGAACTACTTCTTCTATTTCATCATCTTCGTCATCTTCATCAAATCCTGGTAAAACATCAACTTTTTCTTCTTCTAGTTCTTCTTGCTCCTCTGGAAGTGGCGTTTTTCTTGGCCTTCCTCTTCTTTTTGGTTTTTCTTCTGTTTCTTCTGGAAGTGGATTTTTTCTTGGTCTTCCTCTTCTTTTTGGTTTTTCTTCTATTATGTCATCTACCTCTGTTAAATCATCATCTTCATCTTCTATTTCTTCAATTTCTTTTACAGGTTTCTTTTTGTCTATATTCAAATACATATTGCTTTTCATTGTTGTTGGTACTACAACAGGTTTTGACATCATAGGATTTGATTCAACTTCTAATAATTTCTCACTTGTACCTTTTCTTCCTTTTCTTCCTGTCTTTCCTTTTGTTGTTTTGCTTATTTCTCTTCCTGTTGGATATACAATTTTCTGGTATTCTGGTGATGTTTCACTTAAAACTTCTTTTACATTGCTTGGTAACACTGCAATTATTACTTTTAATTGTTCTTGTGTGTATTGTGATACAATATTTTTAAAGCTTTCTGCATATTTTTCTTCGTTATTTCCTAATTTTTTGAAATGCATTAAAATATTTCTCATTTCAACTTCGCTTACATCACTATCATTTTCTTTTTCGTAATTGACATTTTCTGAATCAATTTTATAATATAATTTTGCTTCTTTTTTTGAACGTGGTTTATTTATTAATCTACATACTTCTTCTGTTGACCTGTCTTCACCAATTATTGCATTATATATTCCTATTCCAAATAATTTTACTAATATATCTTCTGATTTTGTTCTTCTTTCTGAACATATTAAAATTATTGGTATATCACTTCCGTCTGATGCAACAGCTTCGTCACTTATGCTATCTAATCTATCAAAAATGAACTTGTCCTTTTGCTCTAAACTAGAGCTTGTAAATTCCTCTAAGTCCTCACTTATTACTACTCTATCATAATTTTTATTTCTTTGTAATTCTTTTAAAATTGCATTGAAATAGTAAACATTTTTATATGATATTATCTCTTTATATTGTTTTTGATATTTTTTAACAATAGATGTTGAAATATTTTCATCATTTACTGCAAATAAAACTTTCATTTGTTATTTACTCCCTTCCAAATTTTACAACTATAGTAAATACAAGTGGTAATACTTGACATATTATTGCTAAAGTTACAAATGATACCATAAGGGCTAGTCCTTTTTCTTGTATTTCAAGATGTCTGATTCCTAAAACATAATTATAAATTCCTCCAACCATTATTCCTAAGAAGCAAAATGGTATGCTATATATTTGCAATTTATGTAAAATATATGCTGTTAGTCCATAAGCATCTGAACCATAAGTTTCTTTGTAATCCTCTAAAGATTTCATTTCTTTTTCCTTTAGTTCTACTAAAGTACTTTCTGTTTCATTTGTTAAAACTTTTTCTGTTGATTTATTTTGTGTTGTAGTATTATTTACATTTGCCGCATTTGTTGCTGCATACACCTGGTTTATTCCAAATGTACCTAGTATTATTATCATTATTGTAACAAACATTATAGTAATATTTTTCTTCATTTAGTTTCCCCCTCTAGAATCGGTATTAATTCCTATTTTTTTTACCCTTATATCATACAATACTATCAAAAAAATAGCAAGGTGTTTTTGAAAAATTTTCAAAAACTTTCCTTATATTTTGTCATATAAATACTGCATATATTTATATACTGAATTTCCCCAATTTGTATCTGTTGCATATCTTTTATTTACTGCAGTTATTGTATTTCCACTATAATATTTTCCAGAGGCTACTTGTCCATCATAAATCTTTGTTCCTGATGGATTCAAATAATATTTAACTAATACTCTTGCTATTAAATCTATAGATTCTGAGTAACTTGAAAATGAGTAGGCTCCATTGTATGGATTTGAGTCATACGCACCATATCCAAATAAATTGTATTTATTTTTTGCAAGTCTTGATGTTCCCCAAGCACTTTCGTGTATTCCAATTGCTGCAACAAACATTCCATTTATGTTATATTCATCTTCTATGTAATAAAAATATTCTGAATTATTTTGAAATATTTTATTTGTATCTTTACTATCTGTTAGAGCTTTTTTAAATTGCTCTGCCGAAAAACCAGATGGTTTATTTAGCTCAATATCTCTAGATAAGCTACCTTTTCCTTCATTTGAAGAATTATTTTCTTCTGTTTTTTCTGGTTCTACATATATTTTGGTTCCTATATCAATTATCTTATTTATAGATGATTTAGTTACAACACATCCCACTTGTTCTTCTTTTACTACATTTCCGTCATTATCATATATTTTTTTCATTGTTATAGTTTGAATTCCGTTTCTTCCTTCTTGTGAAACTGTAGTTGTTCCTTGATACAATTCATTATTATTTCTATATTTAGTTATATACTCTAGTTCTTCTTGCTTTTCATATATTTCTTCTTTTCCACTTTTGCTTTTCGTATTTTTTTGAATTATTTCTTCTAGATTAACAATTTTTGCATTACTGACTTCAATTTTTTCTGATTTGTTTTCTTTTTCATCAGTTGCATAAGTTTCTTTGTTTGATATAAATCTAACATACATAAAAATTATTAAAAGCATTATTATGGCTAATACCAAAGCAATTTTGCTTACTTTTTTCTTTTCTTTAGCACTCATAAAAATCACCTACCGTAATTTTAAACTTTTGTCGTTTTTTTGTCAATAGCAAAAAATAGTAGCAATTTTTACTACTATTTTTCTGTCATTTATTCATTATAATTTAAACCATATTGAGCATATAACCATTTCATATAGTTAAATGGTTTTAAAGTTTTTGGCATTCCATAGTCAACACCAGCTGTATCAACAGATACTGTATTAATTATAACATCTGTTACAGGTGTAGAAACTTCCGAAGATGCAGAAGAATCTTCCTCACTTTTTTCTTTTGCTTTACATTCTACATTTGCAATTTCTTTAACAACATCCATTCCTTCTATTACTTTACCAAATCCTGCATAATATCCACTTAAATTTGTATGGTCATTTGATGTCATTATAAAAAATTGAGAACTTGCAGAATTGTATGATTCTGTTGCTAATGTTGGAGAATATGCTGTATAATCACCTCTTGCCATAGCAATTGTTCCTTCTGTTAAATTTAAAGTATTTTTATTATATCCGTTTGCTACAAATTCACCTGTTATTGTATAAGAATCAGATCCTTTTGCATCTGTTCCATCTAAATATTTATATTCAGCATTTTCATCATCATTATTATATAAATCTGAAAGTTTTGGTGAACCTGTTCCATCACCAGAAGGGTCTCACCTTGTATCATAAAATCTTTTACAACTCTATGGAATTTTAGTCCATTATAAAATCCGTTATTAGCCAATTTTATAAAGTTACTTACTGTTTCTGGTGCTTGGTCTGGATATAGTTCTATTTTTATTGTTCCATAGTTTTCAACTTCCATTGTTACTATTGGATTAGATATTTTTAATGTTTGTTTTTTGTAATAATCGTAGCATAGACCACCTAATATTACGATTACTAAAATTAATGCTATTATGCATATTATGTTTTTTACTTTCTTGTTCATTTTCTTCCTCCTCTTTTTTCTGATTGGGGACGGTTCTTTTTCGGAAAAAGAACCGTCCCCAATCCAAAATCCGTTACATTTTACTCTTAATTTATTATATTGTCAAATACAAATTGCTCCTGCATTCTTTTTAAAGATGACTTAATATTTCTTGCTCTTACTTCTCCAATTCCCTCAACATTATCTAGTTCTTCTATTGTAGCATCAATAATATGTTGTAAAGATTTGAAGCTTTTTGCTAAATTATCAACTATTGTTGCAGGCATTCTTGGAATTTTGTTTAGTATTCTATAGCCTTTTGTATAAACATAAGCTTCATCAAAATCCGAAAATATGTCATATCCAAGTATTTTAGCTATATTTTGTTCTTTTAATAAGTCCTCATACGATAAATTTCCTATTTCTTCTTTTATCTCTTTTGGAGTCTTATCTTCAACTAATAAATAGTCTTTTATTATTAGTTCTTCTTCTTTTTCAATTCCACCTATAAGTTGTTCTAGTTGCATATCTACTAGTCTACCATCATCACCTAACTCTGCAATTTGTTTTTCTATTTCGTCTACAATTTGCATAACCATTTCTGCTCTTTGTAATACACTTAAAACGTTTTCTAGTGTAACTATATCATTAAATTCATATTCATTTAAAATATTTAATTTGCTATCAAATACTTTTTTGTATTTTTCAAGTGTCTGAATTGCTTGATTTGCCTTATTTAGCACAACTTCTGTATCCTCTAAGATATATCTTTCGTTTTCGATAAATATTGTAATTATATTTCTTCTTTGAGATATACTAATTACAAGCTCTCCAGTTTGTTTTGCTGTTCTTTCAGCAGTTCTATGTCTTGTTCCTGTTTCTACTGTTGGAATATCGCTTGATGGAATTAGTTCAGCATTTGCAAATAATATTTTTTTCATATCTGCACTTAATACTATTGCTCCATCCATTTTTGCTAATTCATATAATTTTGATGATGTATAATCTTCATTTATAAAAAATCCACCATCTACAAGTTGTTTTATGTATTCTTCATTATCAGTAAAAAGTAATAAAGCTCCTGTTCTTGCTTTTAAAATATTTTCTAGTCCATCCCTTATTGGTGTTCCTGGAGCTATTTTCTTTAAAATATTTGTTATTTTGTCTTCGTTTTTATGTCTCAATTTAGCTTCACTCCTTTTTAGCTTAATTCAACAATTGCATGTAAAATGCTATCATCTTTGCTTTTTATTGTTATTATATCTTTGTTTTCTATATTAGTATAATAACATTTTACTTTATCTCCTAGTAATATTTGATGTTTGTACATTATTCTAACATTATCTTTTTCCTTAGAGTAATATACCTCTTCTGGTAAAGCTTCGTATGCTAATTTTAAGTAATTTAGATTATGCATGTGTTTGTTTACATCTATATCTGACCTTTTTACATCATATTCTATATAACTATTTAATTCATCAACTTCTTTTAGCTTTTCAATTTCGTCTTTTTCAAATACTTTTTCAGGTTCTGGTTTATATAAATCAATTATATCCTCTGTTATTTTGGCAATTTTATTTGTTTCTAAATCAAATAAAATCCATTTTGATGTTCCTATAGCCGATATTTTTCCATTATTGAACATCTTAAAATCACGATATGTTGAAAATGGTCTTTTTTCAATTGGCCTTGCCCAAGTTTCGACTTTTATTTTACTTCCATATTCTGGTCTTTCAATAACTTTCAGCTTCCAATCCATTAAAAGCCATACTTTTTTCTTAGATTCTATATCATTTACTCCATATCCAACCTTATCTGAATGTGAACTTGCTATTTCCTCTAAGCAACTTAGTATTCCATAATTTGACATTTTATTATTTAGACCTACGTCTTTTATTCCTACATAATATTCTCTTTCAAATTTCATTAAATTACCTCTTTTAGCTTAAAATTATTTTGTATATCCAGGTTTTTCTAATAATCTAAACATATTTCTTTTATATTCTTCTACTCCTGGTTGATTAAATGGATTTACTTTTAATATACTTCCTGACATAGCACAAGCAAGTTCGAAGAAATATATTAATCCTCCTAGGTTTTCTTCATCTAATTTTTCCATTTTAAATAAAATATTTGGAACTCCACCTGATACGTGTGCTTCTATTGTTCCTTCCATTGCTTTTTTGTTTACATAGTCTAGGTCTTTTCCTGCTAAATAATTTAATCCATCTAAATTGTCATCATCTGAATTTATTGTAATATTTGATTTTGGTGTTTCTATACTTAATACTGTTTCAAATAGATTTCTTAAACCTTGTTGCATATATTGTCCCATTGAGTGTAAATCTGTTGTTAAATCTATTCCTGCTGGGAATATTCCTTCTTCTTCTTTTCCCTCACTTTCTCCAAATAGTTGTTTTAACCATTCTGTCATATAATGCATTTTGGGTTCATAATTTGCAAATACCTCTGTTGTTTTTCCGTCTTTATATAAAATATTTCTTATTACTGCATATTGATAACATTCATTGTATTTTAGTTTTTCGTCATTGTAATTATCTTGAGCTAGTTTTGCACCTTTCATTAATTTTTCTATGTCTATTCCTGCTACTGCTATTGGAAGTAGTCCAACAGGTGTAAGTACTGAAAATCTTCCACCTATATTGTCTGGAATTACAAATGTTTCATATCCTTCTTCATCTGATAATATTTTTAACGCTCCTCTTTCTTTGTCTGTTGTTACATATATTCTGCTTCTTGCTTCATCTATTCCATATTTGTTTTCTAATATTTCTCTAAATATTCTAAATGCTATTGCAGGTTCTGTTGTTGTTCCTGATTTTGATATTACATTTATTGAGAAGTCTTTGTCTCCTATTACTTCTATTAGGTCATTTATATAATTTGGACTTAAATTGTTTCCTGCAAATAGTACTAATGTGTGTTTTCTTTGCTTTAATGTTTGCATATTATAAAATGAACTGCTTAATGCTTCTATTACTGCTCTTGCTCCTAAATATGAGCCACCTATTCCTATTACTAGTAATATGTCTGAATCTTTGTTTATTCTTTTTGCAGCTGATTGAATTCTTTTAAATTCTTTTTTGTCATAATTTGTAGGTAATTCTAACCATCCTACAAAATCATCTTCTTTTGATGTTCTTTCGTGTAAATTTTTGTGTATTTTTTCAACACGGTCTTTATATTTCATTATTTCCTTATTTTCTATCCCTACTTTTTCAAAATCAATCTTTAGTTCCATATTAAATACCTTCTTTCCTTTTTTGCTTATTTTATATCAATTTTTAGGTTTTCGCAACCTATTTTCTTTAATTTTAGTAATTATTTTGTAACATACAAGAAAAGCTCTACCATATATTGCTATATAGTAGAGTTTTATTTTAGGATTAATACAATTTTGCCCTTATCTGGTTAACCTCTGTTTTTAATTTAATACAGTTTCGTTTCACTGTTAATAATTAATGAAACATCTGCACCAAAACCTAACACAAATGGCTGAAGATTAATTACTTGTGTTAGAAAATCATATTGTTTTGAGGTTTCTTCTATTTGCTCCTGCAACACCTTTCCTCCCGGATTGCCAAAATCACCTTCACGACTTTCTTGATATTTTTTAATGTTGTCATATTTTCATAAATTGTGAAAATTGCAACTTTATCAAAATATTTTCCCAAAATCGTACCTAAAAAAGCTCTATAAATTGTCTCCAAGAAGCATCCAACAAGCACAACAGTCTTTCCTTCTCTGGCTCTGTTAGAAATCAAATTTTCTAAATTTAATTTTAGGTAATCGTCTCCCTGGTTTTCTACATTTTTTAAGAAATCCTTTTGAACCTCTTTATTCTGAATTTTCTCTGCTTCTCTATGCAACCAAGCATTAAATAAGTAATCAACATCTATTACCTCGGCTGTCTCCGGAAACTTTTCTGCTATTTTTTTAGCAGTGGTACTCTTTCCAGAACAAGATACACCATCTAAAATTATGAGCCAACCTCCTTGGTAGAGTTCATCAAATGTTATTGCTTTTCCCCGCATATCATAGACAAACGATTTACGTGAAATATATTTCAGATAATCCGTTGCCTCTAGGGACCCCATTCTTTCCTCCTTCATAAAGAACTCCCAAGCTTCTGCATAGTTCATTTTTTTCATCCTTTTCAGACTTGGCATATAAAATCCTCCTATTCTTTAGCTGTAAAAATTCTAGCTAAAACTTTCTGCTTTTATGTTAACATTATAATTGTATCATATCTTTAAAATTTAGTCAAAAAAATATGGCACTTTAAAAGTACCACATTTTTTATTAGGCTTTTTTATCTTCTACCTTTTCTTCAACTACTGGGTAAACACTAACTTTTTTCTTGTCTTTACCTTTTCTTTCAAATTTAACTGTTCCATCAACTAATGCAAATAGTGTATCATCACTACCTATTCCTACGTTTGTTCCTGGATATATTCTAGTTCCTCTTTGTCTTACAAGAATGTTTCCAGCTAAAACAAATTGTCCATCTGCTCTTTTTACACCTAAACGCTTAGATTCACTGTCTCTTCCGTTTCTTGTACTACCTTGACCAACGTGATGTGCCATTTTTTTCAACTCCTTCCAGTTTTAATTTTTATATCTCTTAAACATTAAATTTCAAATTTAAAATTAAACTTTTGCATCTTCTGCAACTTCTTTTTTAGCTTCTGCTTTTTTGCTAGCCATTTTGATTGATGTAATTTCAACCTTTGTGTATGGTTGTCTATGTCCTTGTTTTGTTCTCTCGTTCTTTTTAGCTTTCATTTTGAAAACTATTATTTTTTTAGCTTTTCCGTGAGAAACTACTTTTCCTTCAACCTTTACACCTTTAACATAAGGATTTCCAACTTGTACTTTTCCGTCATCTGATACCATTATTACTTTGTCAAATGCTACTTTTTTTCCCTCTTCAGCATCTAATTTTTCGAAAAATACTACATCTCCTTCTGCTACTTTGTATTGTCTTCCACAGCTTTCAATTATTGCGTACATTTTAAATGCACCTCCCTTATTTGTATACTCGCTAATCCTCAAAAAAGGTAGTTACTGTATGTTTGTAACATTTAGTTACCTTGATTAAGCGGATTACAGTTAACTATTATACTATATATTTTTGTGGCTGTCAATAAATTTTTCATAAAAAGCAAAAAAAAGCACCCCCGCCTTAGCCGCAAGATGGTGGTGAATTTTTAATAACCTGCCTCCTCAAAAAACAGGTGGGTGCCAACCTTAATACTCATGGGCTTCTTACGACCAAAAAGGAAGCAAGCATGCACGCCATATCAAGAGATAAGCCCCTCTTAAAACTTGTAGGTTCTAAAAATTCTGTCTACACGCACTACGCAGGGTAGCTTTTTCTTTTCTATTAAATTATACTTATAATAACATCAATTCGAAAAAAATTCAACTCCTAAAACCTTGAAATTTTTTCAAAAATAACGTTAAAATTATAATACCTCTTTTTTTATCAATTATACTCACTCAAACTGCATTTTTCAAATTTGATTTTTTATAGAGTAGGCCTCTACTTTCATGACAAACAAAATATACAATCTGATACTTCTTAGCCAAACTATTAAGCAAACCAATAGCATTGGCAATTTTCCCCTCATCCAAATTAACAAAAGGATCATCTAAAATAATAAAAGGCTTCTCATTTTCAAACAAACTATCAATCAAACTAAGTCTCATACAAATATAAATCAAATCCCTATATCCTGTACTAAAATAATCAATCTCCTTATTAGAGCCATACTCATTTATCTTCACATTAAGATTAACATCAACAGAAACCTCCATTTCTTTTCCGCCAATCAGCTTCAAATTATTCACAAAACTATTTTTCATTTTATCCAAATAATGTGATGAAAATTGCTCTTTTGCAGTTTCCAAAAGCTTTTTAGTTTTCTCTAAAATATCACAATTTTCTTTCATTTCATCAATCTTGCCTGAAATTTCTTCTATATTATTTTCTATATCAAATACTGTATCTAAATTACTTTCCAAAAGCTCTATCTGATTTTTATTGTAATTTTTTTCATCATTAATTTTGTTAATTTGATTTGTAAGTTCTATTAACTTAGTCTCAAGTTCTTTTCTATCAGCATTTTCCGAGGATTTTTCTTTTTCCTCTTGTAGTTCTTTTATGTTATTTGTTTTTTCATATTCTTCTTTCGCTTTAAGTTTAACCTCAAAATCTTGTTTTTGCCTTAATAAATCTGCTTTTTTCATCTTTATTTCTTGAGCAAATGTAACATAAGAATTATTCAACTCTTTAAAATATCTAAGTAAGTAATTTTTTATACTTTCTTCTAACTCATTTAGATTATTCAAAATCTCTTTTTGCTTCTCAAATATTGAATCAATTGAGTTCATTAAATCATTATATTTTACAAAATTCGACTTTATCTCTGTAAGTTTTATTAACATATCTTCCTCGGAATTATCTGCCGAAAAATCTTCCACAAATTCAGATACTTCTCTTCGTATTGATATCTCTTTTGATTGTAAATTTTCAATCAATTCTTTTATTTCATTTAATTCTTCGTCTTTTTCTAAAATTTCTTTATCTTTTTTCTTAAAAGAATTTATTTTTACAAATGTTAAACCTAGTAATATGATTCCGTACTACAAAAGCCACAATTGACACTTGTACCATTTGTTCTACAAATGTTCCAATTCCTGCAATTATGCATATTATAGCAATTATTCCTAATGCTACTCCAATATTTTTACTGCTGTTTTTTTGTTTGCAAAGTTCGTCTTGTTCTTTTTTTAGAGATATAGTTTTTTCTTCATTTAATTTTATTTTGTTTTCTACATCGCCAAGGCCATTATACTCTGAAATTACATTATTTATCTTCTTTTCTGTTAATTCTTTGCCTTGGAATATACTTTTTAATTTTTCTATTTCACTATTATTTGATGCAGACATTTCGTAATTTTTTATTTCAACTTTATATTTTTCTATTAATAAGCATTTTTCTATTAAAGTTTCTATTTCAATATCTGTTGGTATGCCTTCCTTAAAAAATTCTTGGAGTTCTAAAAGTATATTTTTGCTTTCTTCTACGTTTTTTTCTAGGATTTTATAATTTTCAAGTTTTGCATTTTTTGTTTCTTCTTGAGCTTTTTGATTAAGTAAAACATTTATATTTTCACGTTCTTGTTCTTTTGCTTTTAGCTCATTTTTTAATAAATTATATCTTTCTTTTCTATCTTGTAAAATCTTTTCATTAATTTTACTTTGCTCTAGTTTCTTCTCTAAAGCTGTTTTTTCTAATATTTTTTGGTTAATTTCTCCTCTATCGCCTGTTTTTTTGTAATTTTTTATTGCCTTATCTAATACATCTATTGCTTGCTCTGAAGTGTTTACGTCATTTTCGTTTTCTAATATATTTCCAAGTTTAGCATTTAAACTGTCATTCATTGATGTTTCAATACTTTGGCCAGATATAAATGTACTTCTTTCATAAGCTTCTTTATTTAATTTAAAAATTTCCTCTCCAATATTCTCAGAATAATCTTTGCACTCTAAATTTGTTGATAAATCATAAATTCTAAATGTATCATCTGCTTCTTTCTTTCCAAAAAATCTTTCTACTCTATATCTTTTGTCATTTATTTCAAATTCTATACTTCCACCAAAGGCTCCTCCTTGCCATGGCATATATTTTTTTCTGTCTATTAATGTTTTTGTATTTCTTTTGGCTTCCATTCCATAAAACATTGCTTTTATAAAACTTGCAAATGTTGTTTTTCCAAATCCATTTTCTTCTTTTATTGTGTTTAATCCATCCCCAAAACTATAATCATAGTTAGATAATTTTCCAAAGTTTTCTATATGGCATTTTAATAATTCCATTAGTTTACCTCCTCTCCTGTTAGTGCTTTTATTCCTGTTGTTATTATTTTTCTTTTTTCTTCTTCTGGTAAATCTTGTTTTAAAACTAGTCTTATAAATTCTCCTTTAAGTGATGCATCATTTTCATATTTCATATAATCTATTTTTAATATAGTTTCATCGTAAATTTTAGCAAAATAAAACATATTTTTATACTTTTTTTCTAAGTAATTTATGTCTCTTTCAGAATTTATATCTACTTTTCCTGTTAAAATGATTTTTATTAATGCCTCTTTTTCTATGTCTTTTACACTATTGTCTATTTTTTCTTCTACATCCAAAGTTGTTAAAGTATCTGTTATGTCAACACTTACTTCGTATAGATGCCTTCCAGCAAATGGAATGAATTTTGATGTTATCTTATTTTCTTCCTCATCTACATCTAGTAAAACAAATCCTTTTTCACCACATTCATCAAATCCTCTTCCTTCTAAGCATCCAGAATAACAATAAATTCCTCTGTTATCAATTCTTTCTTGTTTAAATTTGTGAATATGTCCTAAGGCTAAATAATCAATATTTTTGTTTTTTAATGACTGAATATTTATTATTTCAGCCTTATCTTTTTGGTCATATTTTACCTCTTGTCCGTGAAGAGTTACAATATTTATATCGTTTTTGTTTAACATTAATATGCTATAAATTTCATAATTACTTACTTCGCCAAATTCAATTCCAGAAATTACTACTTTTCCATATCTATAGCTTGTCCAACCTGTATTTGTAAATAATTTTAAATTTGATGGTATTTCTTCTAAATCTAATATAAAACTTGCTTCATCGTGATTTCCTTTTAAATATATAAAATCAATTTCTGGATGTGAGCAAATACTGTCTAATACTACGTTTTTGGCTTTTACAGTTATATTTTTTTTGTCAAACATATCTCCCGCAATTATTATAATTTTAACATCATTTTTAGATGCATATTCTACCATATTTTGATATGTTCTTAGAATTTCGTCTCTACGCTCTTTAGCTTTCATACTATCTAAATTAGATTTCATTTTAGAGTCTAAATGTAAGTCACTACAGTGAATAATTTTCATTTTATCATTCCTTTCTGGCAACATTTTTGCCTCATTTGTATATATTTTTTTGGTTTTCAGTAAAAAAATAGAAAAGAGGAGTGTGTTCCCCTTTTCTAATTATTTACATCCGTCACAGTGAGAACAACCACCACTACAACCATTTCCTTTATCTTGGTCATCATTGGGATTTCCATTCCAATCTAATTCTATTAAATTTCCACATTCTGGACATCTAATTTCATTAAAATCCTCGTCAATTTCAGCATCAAATTCATAGTTACAATATGGACAACTTATTGTAAAGTTTTCTTCTTGTACTTCATCATATATATCTTCATATACATTATCCATTTTATCATTTAACTCCTGAATTAAGCGGTCTGCTTGTTCTTGTTTTTTTATTAAAGCATTTAATTTATCTTCTTTATAATCCATAATTTTTTCAATTTCGCCTGCCATAAAATCGACTAAATCCGATGTTCTCTGTTTTACATATAATAATTCTTCTTTGTCTTTTATGTTCTCATCTAGATCTTTGAAAAAATTATTCATTTCTTTTTTTAAGTTTTCTAACATAATTTGCCTTTCTTTTTTCGCATTGGGACCGTTTCCTTTTGCGAAAAATTTCCCATTGGGACCGTTTCTTTTCGCGAAAAGAAACGGTCCTTTCGCCAAAAGAAACGGTCCCAATATGAAAAATTATATTCTTTCCATATATTCACAAGTACGTGTATCTACTCTTAATACATCACCAATATTCACAAACATAGGAACTTGAAGTTCTAGTCCTGTTTCTAGTGTTGCAGGTTTTCCCGATGTTGTTGTTGTGTTTCCAGCAAATCCTGGTTCTGTATATGTTACTTCTAGTTCTACAAATATTGGAGGTTCAACAGCAAATACTTTTCCTTTGTATGAAAGTATTTTTACTTGCATATTTTCTTTTAAGTATTTTAAGCAATCTCCTAATTGTTCTTTGTTTAATGGCATTTGATCATAAGTATCATTATCCATAAAGTAATATAAGTCTCCATCATTGTATAAATATTGCATTTCTTTTTTCTCTATTTCTGCTCCTGGATATTTATCTGATGGGTTAAATGTTTTTTCTAAAACTGCACCTGTTATTACGTTTTTTAATTTTGTACGTACAAATGCTGATCCTTTTCCTGGTTTTACGTGTTGGAATTCTACTACTCTATATACGTTTCCTTCCATTTCGAATGTTGTTCCGTTTCTAAAATCTCCTGCTGAGTATACTGCTGCCATATTGATTTTCTCCTTTCAAATTTTCAAATTATCTATTTTTTATGTTTTCTCATTTTTAAATCTATCTTTCCGATTTAAAGAGCTTCGATTATTATACACTCTTTATCCGATTCTGTCAAGGCAATTGCGCCTTTCTTTGTTACTAGCACTGTATCTTCTATTCTTACTCCAAAATTTCCTGCTATATATATTCCTGGTTCATCTGTTATTATCATGTTTTCTTTTAAGCATGTATCGTTTTTTATTCCAACAATTGGTGCTTCGTGTATTTCTAGTCCTACTCCGTGTCCTAAGCTGTGTATTAGTGTTTGACCATTTATGTTAAAGTCACTTTCTACGCCTTTTACAATTGATTTTATATTTGCACCATCTCTTATTTGATTTAATGCCATTTTTTGATTTTTTAGTACCAAATTGTATATGCTTTTTTGCTCCTCTGTAGGTTTTCCTATAAATATTGTCCTTGTCATATCTGAGCAATAGCCATTTACAACACATCCCATATCTATTGTGATTATATCTTGTTTTTCAATTGTTCTATCTGTTGGTACTGCGTGTGGTTTTGATGAATTTTCTCCTGAGGCAACTATTGTTTCAAATGATTCTCCCTCACTATTATTCATATAATAATCATGTATTTTTCTTGCTATTTGTTTTTCTGTAAGTCCTGGTTTTATATAATTTTTAAGCATTTCAAAACAATTATCTGTTATTTCACAAGCTTTTTTTATATTTGCAATTTCGTCATCATCTTTTATCATTCTTAGTTGAATTAATAATTCTTCAGCTTCAACAAAATTGTTTATTTTAAATTTTCTTATATATTCTTTGTATTTTTTATATGTTAAATAACCTTCTTCAAATCCAACATTTTCACAAAATAAAAAGAAATTTTCATATTCATCTTTTGATATGTTTTTTTGGTCGTCTACAACAATATCATCAAATGGAGTTATTATAGAAGATACATATTCCATATATCTTCCATCTGTTATAAAAATATTTTCTTTTCTTGTTAAAAGCAAAATTCCTTCTGCTTCTATTTTTGTTAAATATCTTATATTTATTGGATTTGCTATTATCATTCCTTGTAAATTTAATCCTGCCATTTTATTACGAATCGCTTGCAATCTATCATTCATCTTTTATTCCCCTTAATTGTTTTTACTATATAAACCTAGTGTGAAGATATTCATTAATATACCAATAAGACTTGCTGATGGCACAAATATTGATATAAATGCACCTACTACTATAAATGGTCCAAATGGTATGTATTCATCTGTTTTCTTTATTTTTGTAGCTAATAAAAATATGCTAATTATTGCACAAATTAAAAATGATACTAATGATACTATTATTATATTTGTTAGTCCAAAATATAATCCAAGTGCTCCCATTAGTTTTACATCTCCAAGCCCCATTGCTTCTTTTCCATATACTAAACCGCCTAAGAGAGTTATTATTAAAAATATTCCTCCACCTGCTAGCATTCCAAGTAACATATTTATCGAAATTGCTACATTCGAAAATCCGTATAAAAAAGCAAATGCTAAACCAATTTCAAACATTGTTAGATTAAGCCTATTTGGTATTATTTGTAATTTATAGTCTATAACCACAACACTTAAAAGCATTGGCGCAAGTATTAAATATTTTATTAAATCTAAATTTTCTAAAAAACTTTTTTGTATTCCATATCTATATAATATTGCAATATAAATAAAAGACATTATAATCATAAGAATATAGTTCGGACTAAATTCTTTTCTATATTCTGAAAATATTTCTTTTGTAAAAACTTTTTTATATTCTGGTAGTCTTTTATTCATCCAATTTACAAATTCTCCAACAAAAAGGCCGAAGAATAGCAACAATTATATAATATACTATATTTACATCATTAAAATACATTTTTTTCACCTTTATTTAATTTTTTCTTTATCTTGTTTTCTATTGGTCGTTTCCAAGCAGTGTACCAAAAGTCTTTTTTATCAACTGGATCTACCAATATTGTAAACATTTTACATCTATTTCCGCCTATTACATCTGTAAATATTTGGTCTCCTACTACCGCAATATTTTCAGCTTTAAGATTTAATTTTTTTTGCACTTTTATAAAACCTTTTTTTGATGGTTTTTTGGCAAAATATTCATACTCAATTTCTAATTTTTTGGCTACGATTTCTACCTTTTCTTTTTTATTTGTATTTGATAGAATATACATTTTTATTCCTTGACCTTGTAACTCGTGTGACCAACTTACAATTTCTTCTGATAAATTTTTATTATAGTCTATTAAAGTATTGTCTACATCTAAAATTAAGGCTTTTATTTTATTTTTTATTAAAAATCCTATTTTTATATCTAGTACTGAACTAAAATATGCTTTTGGATATATTTCTTTCATAGCTTATTTGAATGCCAACATTTTTTGCTAGCAAAATCTCCTTCTTTCTATATTAAAAATGCAATTGCAAGTATTATTACTTTTATTAAAGTTTCTAACATTAATTGATAATTTACTGTTTTTATTCCTATATCATTTAATTTTTCATAGCTTTTTATAATTTTGTCTATTTCTTCATCTGATGATATTTTTACCTCTTCCATAAACTCTTTTGCTAAATATTTTGCTTTTATCATTGCATCATTTTCTAAGTAACTTCTTACAAAATAATATATGTAACTAAACAATATCATTATTGCTATGTATAGCATTGAATCTTGTAATTTATTTAATATTGCTAATATTGTAACTATAACAAAATAAAGTAGATATATATTAGAATAAATAAAATTAAAAACCTGCATTTTTCTTTTTTGAACAGAGTGTAAACATTCATGTGCTATTGTTTGTACTCGTGTATAACTGTTTTTTACATCTGCTATTATTATTTTGTCACTTAAAGCAATATACATACTTGTTTTAGCTTCTTTATCTTCTACTATTTTTACGGTAGAATTATTCAATTTATTTAGTATGTATTTACATATTTCTATGTTTGATGGATATCCTTCTATTAATTTGTTGAATTTCTTTTCCTCATATTCTACAAATTGTTTTAATTTTCTCATATTAATGTCATATACTTTTGCAAGAACTAAAAGTACTACTGCTAAAAGCATTATTATAATTATTAAATTCATCTTTTCACAACCTTTTAAGTTTATCCCATTACGTCTTTAACCGCTTCACTTATTGTTTTATTTATATCTCCTAATAAAATATTAAACTTGAATTCGGCATCAAAATACTTTTTTATTTCTGGAATTTCAATTAATTCTGCATATAGATTTTGAATTTTAGCCATCTTTTCGTTGTCTGTTTTTCCAGTTTGAATTGTGTTTAATTGTTCCTCATATCTTGCTTTTTCAAACTCTGATATTTTTATTTTAAATTCTGGCTCTAGGCTTATTGCTTGCTTTGCCTCTTTAAAATTGGTATATTCTTTTGTTTCTTTTATTTCTTTAGATAATTGATTAATGGTATCATAAATATTCATATTTTTTCCTTTCTTCAAGGCAATAAACTTGATTTATTTTTATATCTTAGATATATTTTTACCTTATTTTTAATTATCTTTAATATTGTTTAAATCAAGCCTATTATGCATAAGCTTGATTTTTTCTAAATGTAAGCAAATTTGTAATTTCGCCTTTTGCAGGTTTCTTTGCTTTACTTTCTTTCTCTTGTTCAATTTCTTTTCTTTGTTTTTCTGCAACTGTTTCACAAATTGCTTTTTGGTAAGTAAAGTGTGTATCTTGTGCTATTTTTGCCCAATTATATTCGTTTCTTACTTTTGCTTTTGCTTTTTTTACTATATTACTACATAATTGTGGGTCAAATAATAATTCTAGTATTGCATCTGCTATAGAGTTACTATTTCCACAATAACTCTTCATTCCTGTTTGACGATGTTCTACTATTTCGTTTAATCCTCCAATATCTGATACTACAACTGGTACTTCTGCTAGCATTGCTTCTAATGTTACTATTCCAAATGGTTCATAAGTACTTGGGAATACTGATATATCTGCTGCTTTATACATTTTTGCAACATCTTTTCCATTTAAGTATCCTGCAAAACATACTTTATCTCCTAGTCCCATATTATATACTTCTTGTTTTAATTCATTTATCATTCCGCCTTTTCCTGCTATTACAAGTTTTGCATCATGATAATGTTCTAATATTTTTGGCATTGCTCCAATTAGGTATTGTACACCTTTTTCATAAACTAGTCTTCCCATAAATAATATTATTTTTTCATTATCTAAGGCGTATTTTCTTCTAAAGTCATAATCTCTATCTATTCCTGAATAATTAGTTAAATTTACTCCATTTGCTACTACATTTATTTTTTCAAATGGTAAACCAAATAGTCTTTGTAATTCACCTTTCATAAAATTACTATTTACTATTACTTCTGTTGATTCATAAGTTAACATCCATTCCGTATCATTTATGTATTTTTGATTTGCTTCTCTTATTCCACTATTTCTTCCTGCTTCTGTTGCGTGTATTGTAGAAACAATTGGCATATCATAAGCTTGTTTTAATGTTTTTGCTGCATAGGCAACTAACCAATCATGTGCATGTATTACATCAAATTTTCCTTCTTTTGCTATTATTTCTCCTGTTTTTGCAACCATGTTGAAGTTTAATTGCATTACCCAATCTATAAAGTTGTTTGGATTTATCATAAAGTTGTCTACTCTATATACTTTTACTCCTTTGTCTAGTTCATAATATGGTGCATTTCCTTCTCTGTATGTTACAACTGTTACTTCATGCCCATCTTTGATTAATCTTTTTGATAAGTCGTTTACAACTCTTGCAATTCCTCCTACTACTCTTGGTGGATATTCCCATGTTAACATTAAGATTTTCATCTTTTTTTACTTCCTTTCTTAAAAAGCATTTTCTTGTGTTTATTTTTAGATATTTTTCTACATTTGTTCCTATTTTATACAATACAAGCAAAATTGTAAATAGTTTTTTTAAATTTTTTTACTTTTATTTCACTATTTTATTCTTTGTTTAATATAACTTTCAAATGTCTAATTCCATCCTTTACAGTTTTTAAATGTGATTTTCCATCCCTTTTATCCCTATAAAAATTTATTGGAATTTCTTTAATTTTCAAGTTTTCCTTTTGTGCTTTTATAATCATTTCTGTTGCATATTCCATGCCCTCAGATATGCAATTTAGATTTACAATTTTCTCATTATTATATCCTCTTAATCCACAATTAGCATCATAAATTTTTGCTCCATACTTCATTCTTATAAGCCACGAAATAATTGGTGTTCCTATATATTTATGAGAAAACTTAATTGCTCCTTTTTCCATTTTGCCTTTATATCTGTTTCCAATTATCAAATCATTCCCGTTTTTTAATTCACTTACTATTGGCATAATTTCTAAAATATTATAGCTATCATCTGCATCAACCATTATGACATATTTTCCGAATAGCTTCTATTGTTCCATATCTTAGTGCATTTCCATATCCTTTTTTATCTACTTTTATTACCCTTGCCCCTTGTTTTTTAGCTATTTTTATAGAATTATCTTCACAACCATTATCTACAACTAATATTTCAGCATCTAAATTTTCTTGTTGTATTATTTGTTTTGCTTTTTTTAGGCAAATTCCTATCGTCTTTTCTTCATTCAAACAAGGAATTAATATTGTTATATCTTTTTTAGGATTTAATTTTATTTTTTCTTTTAAAACTTCTTGATTTTGATCATTTTTTTTTCTTATATTTTGTACAAAAAAAATAATCGCAAGTAAACTAAATAAAATTTGTACTCCATAAGTATTTGCCAAATACATAGTATTTAAAGCATCTGTATACATGGTTATATATGTAAATGTTATTATAAAAATCCTACATAAATATAATCCCGCAAGACCTAATAAAATTAAAATTTCATTATATATTTTGTTATGGTTTATGATTGAACATATAATTAATCCAATAACACAAATAAGTGAAATTTTAAACATTATAGGATTAATCTTTATAT
>ERZ791801.767-NODE-767-length-26746-cov-3.493462_pt1 | contig 26746 bp, 49 predicted proteins | sample MGYA00510309_ERZ791801 | MGnify/ENA primary metagenome ERZ791801 (study PRJEB30046, sample SAMN00791979) | human gut metagenome | study: EMG produced TPA metagenomics assembly of the A metagenome-wide association study of gut microbiota in type 2...
CCAATTCGCAGGATTCTACCCATTTACGATAGAACAGGCGATTCTGCTCTTTATCGATATAAAACGGCTTCACAACGGTAATGCTACCTTCAAACTTCTCCTTCGAGTAGTTGCAGTAGCGCGTTGACTCTTGCGCAAAGCTTGCAATGCGGTGCCGCACCAGCTCGTTCGCCACGCCACGGTCGCAGGTGAACAGCACGCTCAGCTGTGAATGCTCCAGCATAGCCTCATGCTCCTGCTTCACCAGAAAGCGCACCAGCTTCTTCGCCGACTCACCGTCCGGCGTGATCTTGTCCTCGCTCTTGTAGCAGACACGGGCCACCCGCTCAATCTGCTGCAGCTCTTTGATGCCTCCCTCAGAAATATCAGTGAGGATTTCGTACTTAGGTTCAATGATTTTCATAAAATGTTTACCTCCATAATATTGTTTGTATCGTTCAAATTCAGGCCATCTCCCCTGACTTAACTTCACGGACTACCCGGTCAAACTCTTTGATCTTTTCGATAATCGAATCGATGTCCTCAAAAGTAGGATTGGCGATCAAAACATCATCGTTCTGGTAGATGCGGTTTTCAATTTGAATATCGCACGGCTTGATACCATGTTTCAAACAGAAAAGTGCATCATAAATGAGAAGTTGCTTCATATCTGCCGGTTCATGCTTGGTTCTCAGAGCATGAATGCGCAGAAAATTGTTTGCGAAGTTGATCGCGTCGGCTATGCCATAGCAGTTCTCGGAATAATAAAGACCCACCTCAGGCATCATGTGAAAATCAATCGCATCATTGATATAAGCGTTGAGTGTCTTCTTGCTCTGAGGGAACTTTCGTCCAACTCTAATACTTCTCGCCGCATATGCGTGCGGATTCTTGATGCTGCTCTCAGGTTTAACGAATTTCATAATTAAATCTCCTTTTCATCAGTGAATCCACTATTTCGAGCTGACTGAGGCTCTTTCCATTACCCCTTTGTGGAACTATGTATCCGAGATGAGCCATTTGTTTATGGCCACAGGATTTCACTTTTGGACACTTCTGGCATTTTGGAGCAAGAATGGTAATCGCTCCAAAGTCTTCGTTCATAAACTATCCTCCCGCTTCAACTTACACTCCCAGTCACCGCAGATATCTCCGCAAGCGAACTTCTTCGCAGTTTTCATGCCTTTACGGATAGCCTCCTGTTTGTCGGTCGCTCTGACCTCAAAGATCTGATGCCCACCGCCGTTGTCTGTGCAGGAAAATATAAAGGTGTGTTTCATATATTGGCTATCCTTTCTCTTTCGGGATCTCGCAAAATAGAATCCCAGTCTCTAATAAGTTTCCGTAAGCCATGATCATCTGCTATTGGGTTCATCGTTTCTTCATCATATTGCACTGTGACGCTGCCTGCTTTATCACATCCAAATCCGCAATGCCGACACTGAATCTTATACTTGATTTCCAGGCTTGTCTTAGCGGTAACTGTTCCGCATACAGTAGGCCTCACTTTTGAATAGCATACCGGACAACATCTCATAAGAAATCCTCCGTAATAGCTAGTACGAATATATCGATTACTTCGTTCAGGAAGGCGACCACGCGATACGGCCAACTATCAAGCTTGCTATTAGGCCTGCAGTCCTTTTCCTGAATATCAGACGACCTCTCATATACAGGGACCTGCACGGTAGGTGCACGTACTACTGCAAATGGAACATTATCTGCCCACAAAACAGTTTCCTCAACATATTGAACTTCTTGGGTGCAGATTTGCCGAATATCTTTTGCACTGTATGCTCCAGCTTGTGCTATTGCGTTTAATGCCTTGGAAAACTGCGCAACATCATCCATCTGCCATACCTCACAGCAAAATCCGAAATAGCGTGAACCATATTACCTTAAGCGTAATTGTAATGATAATCAGCCACGCACAGATAACCATGGTCATAGCCAGCACATGCCCGAAGAACACTCCGAGCTTTGTCCAAATATCATTCATCGTTATCAACCCTTTCAAACCCTGCAAACTTTCCGAAACCAATATTTCCATGCTCGCAGTGATGAACCGGTTCATATTTTTTCAATTCGGTTACATGATTTAGAGCATCAGCCAGCCCCACATAGCAGAGACCATCATTGAATTTCTGTTCGCATAAGCTGCATTTGTACGCTGGAAAATAGAATGTTGTCACCACATACACCTCCTAACCGCATCCAGCCGGCTCTCCGCAGCCATCAGCTCGAAAATAGCAGACGACACGAACTCCGGCTCGCAGTTCTCAAAGTGGTTCCGAGCAATCTCCAGCTCCTGCACAGCCTCTCTCAACGTGATCACCGTCGTGACAACAGGCTCTGCTCGGAATATCTTTTTAACAAATTCAGCGATTCTTCGCAACATAGTTACTCCTTTCTTCCTGATACTCTATAATTTTGGTTACTTCGCTCTGAACCCTGCATAAGAAATCACACGCACCAAAGCAACCGCATACCGCCAATGCCTCGGCGATATCGCCCAAAATATCCATATCGTTTCTTGTGAGATTAACTTGAGGAATAACTTCAATGTTCTCCTCTGTGATAAATGGGGTATAGTCCCCACAATGGCAGCATTTAATGTTCATACGTTGTATGCAAGCATCTTCCTTCAAATATAAAAAGGCAAAGAGCCGCAGATTTCTCCACGGCTCCCGCCTTAATGATTAGTTCGTATTATCGTTCCATAAAGTCTTTATCTACCAAGTCATATTCCACATCATGGTCATTGGAATTGCCAATAAATATCGAAAACGCCTTATCAAGGTCTGTAAAGTCACACACTGCAATTTCATTATTAACAAATGCAGGTGAGCCTACCAAAGCCTCGCACATACGGTCACGAAATTTAGCCATTTCCTCAGGATTCTTGCATTTGATGTTCAGAACAATCATAGTTCGTACCTCCAAAATATAATTCTGAGACTAATCATCTCATGAAACAGCCTGTTATTTTCGCGCCTTACTTCGCCTTCTCCCTTTTATCCTTGAAGTTCACAGGCTTCACAGTTCCCTCCCGTGCACACTCCGTCAGGCACTCGTTGCAAGGCTCATCCGTTTCCAACACCTTGAAGTTCACGCACTTCGGGCAGTAGGTCGCATAGTCCACTTCGCGCTTCCAGTCATTCATCAGTTTTCACCTCCATCTTCGGCATTTGGACTTACAGAAGGAGTCCACCGCTCTATACCGCCGCAATGAGGACAGATAAAGGTCACTTCATTTTCACCCGTCCAGTATCCTACCACTTCCGCAAATGAGTGATAGCAGTATTTGCACTTCCAATGATGAATCACCCATTCTGACTTTTTCTTTTTCGCCTCTTTCTGCGCTTTCACACAAAGCCTATCATCCAGCTCCGGGTGGGTCTCCCGCTGGTTTAGTGCCCAGAGCAGATTCCAGCAGGCAGCGCGCAGATGATCCTCGTCGTCCATCCCGACCATGTACTTTGCAAGGTGGCGAGAAGCTGAGTCCAGTAAACTATGCAGAGGTATACCCTTATCCACGTTATGCTCACCATATTTCAGAGCTCCCTCCTCGCAGTGCTTGCTGACTTCCATGATGCCATACCAAGGCAGAAGGTCCATCCGCCCTTTCCCTGCGTGCATATCACGCTTGGCACCAGTTTCAAATTCGGTGCGGTCTCCAGAATCCTTAATCATCGTTTTCTGCCTCCTCCAGCGTTCTCATAAGCGTAACCGCCCGCATTGTTAGCGCTATAAAGTGAAGAAATCCCGGGTCGGAAATTCCCCTCCTGACAACCTGATTTGCCAATTCATCTTTATTGGCATATTCGAGCATCTCATAGGAAACGTTTTTAAGCGCTTCTTTCGCTGCATTCTTTTCAAGATTGTTCATTTCTTTTTCCTCCGTTTGATTTGTTCACCAATAAACATATAGCGAACGTTGTACGCATACTCTGTCGCCAAGCCACCATCCTATCATGGTCTTTCCTGTTATTCGATGCTGCACGAAAGAATGCTGCCGGGATAAGTATGAAACGCTTATCGCTCATTTTTCGCCTGTAAATCTGCTTCAGGTGCTTCTTAGACAGGTTTTTCATCAAGTAACCTCCAATACCTGCTCCGGCGAATAAATGCCGAAGAAATTATATGCACCAGACTCCTCCAGTGAGACACCAATAAAATATCCATCCTTGCCACAGAATGTCACATAATCCAAGCCAACTTCCGTAGGATTGCGAAAAATGTACATTTTTAGTGCATTTCCAAATTCTCTATGCTCCTTACAGCGGCTCTCAAGTATCTTGTCGATTTTCTTGATTGTTTTCTTCGATGGGTTGCACATTACTTGACACGCCCCTTCAAATTAAATTCCATAAAATTTCCTTTCGTTGAACTTTTTCTTTTCCATCAGGGCTCTGCCGATTGCAAGATCAATACCAGCCCTGCTCTTAAAGTGATAGAAATACAAATCGGTATACGGAGTATTCAGTCGGTCGATACGCCCAGATGCCTGCTCCATGACCTTGTAGGAGTAATTTTGGCTGTAAAATATAATGGTGTCCGTCTTGATGCAGTTCCAGCCTTCTGCCCCGGCATTATACTGCACAAGATAGACCCACTTCTTACCATCCGGTATCGGCTGATGCTTGTGTCCGTTCCACTGCGCCACCTCAACATCTTTGTCGTATGCCAGATTCAGAAGAATATCCAGCTCATAGTCAAAGTTGTAGAAGACGATAACTCGCGGATGTGTCTTGCAAATATCCAGCATTGCATCTACCCTGCTCGGATCGGTGTTCACAAGTTTGCGCAGCAGATAACAGAACTCGCTGGCAGTTTCGATTGGCCGGTTCTCATACGGGTTCCAGCGGGATTTGTGAATCTCCTTGTACTTCAGCCGGTCAAAGCCCACATACACTGTCTCATGGTGCTGCACGGTATGCCGCTCGAAGTCCATATCCACAAGAATCCTGTCCCGCAATCGCACGAGTCTGCCCGTGTTCAAATATCTGTCGATCTTCGGGTACTTCGAGAACCGTGAGTAAACCACATGCTCATTGTTGAACTGCGTGCGGTTTTTATAGAATCCGTTTGCGATGAACACCGGAATATAATCTGTCCAGCAGTCACCAGGCGTAGCGCTCAGCAGAATCCAATCGTTTTCTTTCGTGATTTTCAGGAACGATTTGACCCACTGGCCGCTTCCGACAACGCGCTGCTCGTCAAATATAAAGAAAGCGTTCTTTACATCAACATATTTATGCACGTTATTCCACGAATCTACGACAACTTTGTGCTTGTACATCCGTTGGCTCTCGTCCGTAGTCATGTAGAATGGAATCATTTCTTCTTCCCATTCTGCCGTATCACGCTTGCGTGCTGTCGTGATGATGTACAAATCCTGCGGAGGATCGTGCATCTTTACATAGTGCTTGGTGTTTGCCTTGCCTCCATTCTGAATATAATAGTAAGCCAGTCCTGTCCGGCTTTTTCCGCTTCCTACGCCACCACACAAAATGCAGCCGTTCCGCATCCGGTTAACTGCATCCAGCTGGTAATTATACAGTGCTACTCCAGACACTTCGTTCGCCTCACTTCCCTATGCACATGAATAGACTCCGGGCGACAGTGATTCTCGTATGCCAGCAACGCAATTGTGGCTTCCTCTTCTTCCTCGCCCTCACCGAACAACGTATAGGCAAATAGTTCTTTTCCGTTATGCTCAAAGACCTTCCAAGTGCACCATTTTTCTTTCATTTCTGCGCCTCCATAAAAAGAAAGAGCCGCAGATTTCTCCACAGCTCAATGCCTTGTTTCGGTTAAATGTCCTTCCGGATCAGGAACAACTCGTTCTTGCTCACGATCACACGAACCATTCCGCCACAGCGAACACGCTCGACTGCAGCCCGATAAGCACTGCGTGCACAATTAGCATTTGCATATTCATGCTCCAAGAACATGACCTTAGCCCTGCTTTCAATGAACACGCGAATCTTGTCGGCCGCATCAATGTAGCCGCGATCATAGAATCGTTTGTTGTTTTTCTTGCTCATAATTGTTTCTTCCTTTCTGGATAGGCATCTTGTCCTTCCATAAAGGACTATGATTTTTTCGCGTCAGTAGGGCAATATTTCATCTTGAGCATCGTCAATTCAACGATGGTGTCGATGTCTTCGATTTCGTCCTCCACGGAAAGAGATGTTCTAGTCTTACCGTGTTCGATGACAAGGTTCTGCGCCGCAGTGAGCGCTTCGTAAACAGTCATGGCATCATACCTCCTCGCACAGATTCGGGCAGAAGCTGGTGTAAAAATAAATGCTAAAGAGGTGCATTCCCCTGTTGTTCACTTCTCTATCGACTTGCGCAACTTCCTCACGCTTGATAAGGGCATGGCAAATATCATCGTAGTGTTGCATCAGCCACTCATTGGACATCCCCGAGAATGCGGCAAGATCATCCTCCACACCAAAAATCCAGTTGCCATAGTGGGTGCTCTCGGTGCCGTGCTCCACCATGTAATTCACAATTTCTTTCACTTTCAGTTCGTCCATAATGCTTTCTCCTTACATTATTATAATAGGGGCTCTCGCCCGTGGTGGGTCAGGCAGGATTTGAACCCGCGATCAAGCAGTTATGAGCTGCCAGCTTTTAACCCGGCTAAGCTACTGACCCAAATAAAAAGAGAGCCTGCGCTACACCACAAGCTCTCTCGAAAATATAAAACCGAGCCGTCACCTCAGAGAACGCCAATTGCGACGTGGGCACTCACCGGCTGGTGCATTCAACCAAGGACCGACCTTGGCACTCGGAAATATCAATTACTTCCACAAAGAATCGCGTGCTTCCATGACATCCGGCGCAATATACTTGATGTCAACAAGATACTGCGGTACACCATAGAGCTTAGCTGTATGGTTCTCGATGATGCACCCATCGTACTCCTTCTCTGCATCATAAATGCCAATGAAGCGGTCAGCCTCCGACATTTTCTTGATGGATTCACCAAGATACCACAGACGCTCATTAGAAAACAGGGGAGGCTCACCTTCAAAATATGTCGGAAGCACCTCCAGTTCTTCACCGAAAAGCGCCTCGGCAATCTTATGCATGCGCTCCATCGTGTCCTTAATGGCTTCTTCGGTTCGGCCACGCATCGGGCAACTGATAAACAACTTCTTCATGCAAATATCCTCCTTAGAACGGCGTATCGTTCGGGTCGTTGAACTCCACCATGTCTGCATCAGGAGCGGCATCGCGGTTGCGGTAGCGCTCTGCATACGGGTCTGCATCCTCATCCTGCTCCACGTACATCACATCTGCATACAGCGTAAACTCACCAGGAGCATTGCGCTTCTCCACCAGATTTGCCTGGCAGCAGACGTTCTTAACGCGGATAAAGTCCAGCTGGCCGATGGTCTCAGGCGTGCACAGCAGGCGCTTGCCCTGCAGAGTGATCCAGTAGACGTGCGGCGGCCACTTGCTGTCCATGTTGACAGTAACGGGAACATAGTAAGTGGGCGTGAACGTCTCTTCGTAGACGTAGTTCGGGTTCGGACGGGTCTGCTTGACGTTGATGCCCATGTCCATCATCTGGCGTGCCTGCTCCACCGTAGGAATCACGATGTTGACACGGCGCTTGTCAGAGCCGAAACGATCACGGGCGGGATCACCCGAGAAATTGGTCTGGTAAATAAAACGGGTATCGTCGATATTGACTTTCTGACGCTTCTGGAACATAAATATCAATCTCCTTACCTTATTTATAATGCGTTGTAGTTATTGAACGGCGTAGAGTGCTCAACGTATTCGTCGATCAACCGGCATCCAGCCTTAACTAGGACTCCTCCGTCGGAATCTTTTGCTTCAGCCCGATATGCCATGCAGCCTTGTTCATAGCAGTCCATAAACTGACCTTTTTCATGTGCCGAATACTCGCTCTCGTACTTCTGAAACGGACATTTCATCTTTACTCGCCTCGTTCAGCCTTTGCGGCAACCATGTGGGCGAGTTCGTGTACGGTCTTGGTTGCGATGGCCGCGGCCTGATTCAGACCGGCCATCATGTCCGAGATCGAACCGACAGAGCCAGGTTCTTTCTTTTTCTTCTTAGTATACTGCTTGAAAACCTTATGGAAGCTATTATCATTTCCTGCCATCTTCTTGACAATGGCCATGGCAAGCCCTTTTTCAATATCGAACTTATCTTCCGGGCCACACTTTACCACGGTTTTGGTCCCGTCAGACCACAGGACGACCGTTGCCGGATCATTGAAGATGACTTTGCGGATGCTGATACTGCACATGCCAAACTTCACAATATCATTCTTCTCGGCCTGCTCCATGGACTGGCTGGAGTAGTCAATTGCCGTCACAGCACAAATAGCCCTGTCAATGTCAATTCCCAGATTGTATGCCGGCACCCTAATCACGTCTTTGTCAGGATTCCAGGGAAGTTTTTTCATTTATCTCACCTCATAATTTCTTGCTGCTTCGTCCTGAATATCATTCCAGGGCATATCGGGCTTCTGCCAGGGCGGCTCACCGGTGTCGTCTGCAGTAAACCACTCCATGTCGCCGTATTTTGCAATGGCATCCGCAGCATCGTTGACCATTGCATCAAAATAAGAACGGTCCACAGCTTCGTCCAACCGAAGTTCATGGACCATCTCACTTTCCAGCCAGCGATATCCCTTAGTACCTGTTACAGCAGCGTAGGTTTTCTCGCCGACATCGTTTACACCGGACTCCCGGAGCAGCAAAGCACCGCCATTTCCGGGGCGAATCGGGCAGAACTGTCCGACACGGCCCACGAAAATATAATTGTGTTCGCCTTCCGGCAGGTCCTCGTTCTTGTCCAGATAGATGGCTCCCTTGGAAACTGTCTTGGTCTGGCAGAGATCTTCAAAGACAATGGGTTCCTTCGAGAACAGAGTCTTGAACACATACGGAACCTGGAACTGAGTGCCGGTCGCCGTCCACTCCTTGCCGTGATCGCCGTTCTTCTCCGGAATATAACCGTATTGACCCATGCACTCGTCCGCATCCATGTACTTGGCAATATACACAGCATCGTTCACAAGGCACATCTTCTCGTAGGTAGCCTCATGCTCGAAGGTATAGCCGTACTTTTCTGCAAACTTCATGCAAAAATCAATGATCTCCTTGGTGGCATTCGGGATCTTGATTGAGTCTGTCTTTATGTGCGCCACCGTAAATCCGCGCTGCTGCACCTCATCCTGAAGAGTACGCATGAACAGAGCGCCGCGCAGAGCCACGATGTTGTTTGCGTTCTTCGGGTTACGGAACGGATTATCAAAGGTCGCGCTGGTCAGGCCGTAGACCGAGTTGATGGCAATCTTCAGTGCCTGCGACAATGCCTTTGCCTGCTTCGGGTCGTCCAGATACTTAGCCAGCTTGCCATTGAACAGTTGCTTTGCCTTGTCGTACTCCTTGTGCTTAACATAGATACGAACATCCATCAGGTCGTTGAAGTTCTTGGTGTACTCGCCGAAGTAGTTCAGAGCAACGGCCGAATGTGGATGCAGGGATGCCACGTCCAGCAGGGCGATGTTATAGTACATGCCGGGTTCTGCATAGACATAACCGCCCAAACCCAAATCTGTACCGCGGAACATGTTGTGCATCCGGCCATCCTCGCCATGCACCCACTCATAACCCGGGAAGGCGTTGACAATGTTCTTGTCGGTCAGAATATCAGGCTCGACCTCGACAATGTCATCACTCTTGCCGGTTGCCAGATCGGTGTAGACCAGTCTCGGGTGCTTCTCTCTGCCGAAGATGATCCGGGTGGTCAGGCTGTTGGTCGTGTCGTTGACCGTCATACCCGCAACGTCCGCCAGAATTTCTCGGGCAATGAAGTCTGCGTGCCGTGCGTTGAAGACTGCCTCGGTCGCAATGACGTCGTTGTCACAGTATTCTGCAACCAGATCCCACTTATCTTCCGGCACAGGCTGGTCCCACGGCAGACCGAGTTCCTGATGGTGGATGCCCAGCTCGATTTCAAACTTCTTCAGGCCCTGCTTCTTGGCACTGAAGTCGTAAATATCCGTGTACGAGAAGTTGTACGCCTCACCAAAGAATCCCGTGTGCTGGTTGATGATCTGCTGGGACAGGTCGTAGATTGCTTCGACCGACCACCCGATCATGCGGGCGTAGAGGATATGGTTATCATACTTGCGGTTGTTGAAGCCAATCAGACGGTACTGCGACAGCGCCGCAATATCTTCCGCACTGGGGTTGATCATGCGGTGAACAGTCGGCTTGTCCTCGCCCTGAAACTTCCAGTTGACCAGCAGCAGGTTCGGGAACACTTCGCAATCAAAGAAGACGATGGGCGCTTCCCTATCGAGCGCTACGGTCTGTTCCTTCGACTTAAAGTGCATCTTCGACACGATTTTCAAGCACGCATCTGCCTGATTCGTGCTGGATGCAGCAAAGCCGAGGATGCTGTTGCGCATGTCATCCACATCATAGGTAAGGTCGCTGTTGTAAGCGTCTTCCAGAATTTTGTAGATGAAGTCGATGGACGGTTTGGTATAGGGATGAATTTCCTTATTGAGATTGCGCATGATGAGGATTCGCAGTGCTTTCTCGCTTTGGACGCGATCGGTGCTTACCATTTTTTCTCCCTTCATCGGTAAACCGGAGCTGATGGACGCTACCGGAATATCATTGCATTGTGAGAGCTTCCTCCGCAGTGAGCTCTTGCCTGTGAACACCTTGATCTCGATGTGCTCGTCAAATATCCGGCTAAGTTTCGATGCATCGCCCGAGTAAATATAATGCAGGTGGATGCCTGCACCGGATTTGCTCAGTTCTGCATAGGTCCTCGGCCATTTGCTTGCTGCTTCGAGGTTTCTTTCAAAGGACTTCTTGCCGTCATCCCCCGGAATATCAAAGTCGATGACAATGTGGTTCTCCGGCACCTTCAGATAATGCAGCCTGCTCGTGTCCAGATCGGCCAATTTCGTGCGCACATTTTCCCATTTCTGGGTCGGTGTGCCATTTTCGTTGGCGTACTGGGCAGGCAGGTCTTTGCAAATATCATCCAAAACCGAGTGCTGCACCTTGAAATCGATCCATGACTTCGGCTTTTCAGGTTCCGGGGTACCGAAATCCGATTTTTTATCGAACTTTTCGGTCTTGAACCCGCTGTAATAGCTCCGGATGCGTTCACCTGTCTCGGTGTTGACGCGTTCCTTGTAATCGCGGAAGTAGTTCATGATTTCTTCCTTGAACACACGCCGCGAACACATATAGGGAACGTTGGTGCTGGTGCAGAAGTTCTTGTACATCTCCCACGCCACCTGCAGGGAAACGCCATCCTCCTTCTTGAAGACGTAGTAGCTATCCTCCATGAAGTTGTAAATATCATTCGAGGCACTCAGCATACGAATTGGAATATAATCGTCGTATGCATGCTTGTTGTTCTCGTAGACATTCTTGCAATACCACGCGATGGCCCCCAGCTCGAAGTCGATTTGTGACACCAGCTCGTCATATTTCTTCACAGGAACCTTGTTACCGGTCGGCTCCACGTCGATCAAACGCCGCACGATACCCGATTTCGCATTGGTGATGCGCACCGGGTTGTTGGTGCCGAGGATGAGGAAGCACTTGAACCGGTTCTCATAGGATGACTTGAACTTCTCGTTGACCGTCATGCTTTCGTGAGAGACCAGCGAGTTGATGCGGGTGTTGTCCTCAATCCTGGACAGGTCGCCGTCGTGCTGGATCGCGATGAGCGGATTCGAGCGAAACGCTTCCAGTGCAAAGGCATTGGATGAAGAGCCCAGCGCCTTGGAATCGAACGCCGAATAATATCCAGTGAACATCTTCTGGATGATGTTGATGACGGTCGATTTACCCGTGCCGGGAGCGCCATACATCACAAGAAACTTCTGCAACTTCTTGGAGTCACCGTTCACAATGGCACCAATGGCCCACTCGATCTTCATGCGCTCACTCGGCGCATACAGAACGCTCATCAGCTCATCCCAGGCCTTGATACTCCCATGCTCCAGCGGATAGTCGAGGGTCTTGGAAGCGTAATCCTCTTTCTTCACCGGAGTATTGGAGAATATCAATTTTTCGTCCAACATGACAAAGGAGTCTCGCATCTGACGCTGGCAATACCGGTGCCAGATATCAATCATGCCGGACTCTGCGTCCCACATATGGAGCACCCGATAATTCTCAAAGTCAGCCTTGTGCTGCTCTGCGTAATTATCAAGTTCCCGGTCGATCAGCTGAATGGCGTCCTGCTCGTCCGTAGACCACAAGCCGCGTTCTTCCATCCAAAGTGCATAGAAGTCCCCGCCTCGGATCATCAAGTCCTTGGAATGCTTGATGATGAATTTGGGATAGATCTCAATCACCCCGTGCTTACCCGTCCTGCGGGCAATGAAAAGGAAATCAATCATGGGTAATCAATTTCCTCCTTTCTTCGAGGTAAATATCAATCTTCACTCAACGTTGCGTGGCCGTCGCAGTGGACAGACTTCTTTGCATCCTTCTCGGCCAGGTCATCCAACTCGGCCTTCAGCTTATCGCACTGCTCGGCCAGCTCGTCGCGCTCCTTGCGGGCGTCGATGGCCTTCTTGCATTCCAACCACAGCATCTTGCCTCCGAAATATCCGGCGGCCATGAGGCCAATGATGATCAGGTTCTTCTTGAACAGCTTGGCTTTGCAGCGGTCGAGAGCGCATTCGGTCTGTGCGAGCTGATAGTAAATGTTAGTTTCCATGGTTAGTCCTCCTCAAACATCATTTTCATTCAGGTACGCCATCATCTGGTACCAGATATCCAGCGTACGCATATCCTCTTTCGGGTTCTGCAGCGTGAAGAGACCGCCTGCGCCATTGGACTGGTAGTCTCTCCGGTGGAACCGCTCGATCACGAACTTTGCCCGGCTTTCGTGGAACCGGTTATCGTCCATGGCAGCAAGACCGAGGCTTACCACCATGTTCCAGAACCACTGCCCCACGCGGTTGCCGGCTTCCGGGTCTTCCATAATGTACTCCTCGCACCGCAGTGCAAGGGCAACCATCATCTCGAGCATGCTACATGGCCCAGTCAGCCATGTGTTGACCAGCTCATACGAAATATCATTTTCCTTGGCAAAGCGGTAGCGCAGGTCCGTTCCGTCTACCGCACGGTTTGCATCCATCTCGTTGTCGGGATGAAACTCCGCCTGCAGCAGAAACATCAGCAGCTTGTGGAACGACAGGTTTCGCGGTTCCCAGTCGCCGCACACCCGTTTGTAGAGCCAGTGGAAATATAGATCCCGCATATCGGCTCTCATTTCCTCATTCGTCATAGTCCTCCTCTTCTACCCGATCCGGGTACACATCTGCATAGTTCTGAAGAGCCTTTACCACCTCAAAGTCCTTATGGTAGTTGTGGTTGCGCACATGGATTCCGTCCGGCATAAACTTACCGATGGAGTCCAAGGCCTTCTGACCAACAACAGCCTCGATGTCATCCACCTTGGAGCCGTCGCTGTCGTAAGCCAGTACGCCGTCCTTGTACAAGGTCAGGAAGCTGGTCTCATACTCATCATCGCAGCCAAACTCTTCCGGCTCGATGATCTCAATGGGCTCCAGTGAAGGACGGTCCGGCGTTTCCGGGTCTTCCACCTGACGATACGGGCCCGTGAGCAGATCGACCGCCTTTTTCTGTGCGGCATCGTCGATCATCTTATCCAGCTCTTCTTTACGCACCTTGTAATGTTCCTTCACATCTTCGATCTGCGCTTCAGCGTACTTTTCGTACTCCTTGCGCATGCGGACGTGCATAAAATAAGCGCCAGCCGCGAAGCCGACGCCCACCAGCAAAATATCAATTGCCAGATTTCTCATAAGAATCTCCTTCTTTGACGGTCATCATGGTGAACGCCAGCCCTCCGAAAAAGAGGGAGACGCTCATCAGTACGCCGCCGATGATATGTCGTTTGCGTTGGGTATCGGTCAGATAGTCCAGAAACAGGAACATATTTTCCAAACTGTTCATGCCAAATATCCTCATTCCGAAAGGACAGCCAGACCAGAGACGAAGAATATTCCGGCCATGGCAGCGAACATATAAGACAAAGCTCTTGCGACTTTGGTCATAGCGAATCCTCCAAAAATATCAATCAGATCTTGTCGATGATGGGGCCGTCGACGTTGAAGTGGAGTACCACATTGCGGTCACCATGCATCTTGTCCAGACCGAGTTTCACGCAGTTCTGCAGGTTTTCGTTGTTCGGATCGTACAGCCAGCCCACGATCTGTCCCTCCGGCTTGACGATCATCGCGCCACTATTGTATCGTCCGATCATACGGTAGACATCATTTAGAAACAAATATCCCTGCGTGCGCAGACGGCGGTTTGCAGTGTCTTCTACCTGAGCCAGATGCCACTTGTTATACTGCGCATCTGGCTGCCATTCATCGATCATCTCATCGAAGATGAGGTCATAGGGAGAGTGTGCACCGTCTACCTCATCCACATAGGATTTGATGGTTTCCTCTGTGCCGTCCTCGTTGACGACCTTGCTTTCGACTTCGACGGCCTTGATGCCATGCTCCAGCTCAGACTGCACACGGTCGCCGAAGCGCTCAGTCACACGCTCCTTGTAGTCGCCAAAGGCCTTATCCAGCGTGACATATGCAGCGGTCAAAGCAGCATTGCGCTTCTGCAGGATATGATTCGAGCCGAACATGCAGCCAATAGAAAGCGTGCCAAGGATCACGGCAGGCGCGTACAGCTTTGCGATCTTCAGGCCGGTCTGAACGTAGGTCGTGGTCAGATCCTTCTTGACATCCTCTTCGGTGTACTCCTCGCCAGCCTTGATCTGAACCTTGCCCTCCTGCACATCGTGGATGGTTGCCACGGTTGCATCATGTGCAGCCAGAATATCATTGACCTTCAGCGTTGCCTTGCAGGCCATCACCGTGCTGGTCACAGCGCCGACCGCGCCCACGACCATGAGGATCTCCGGGCTGTGCTTGCCCAGCTTGAACTTTGCCTTTGCGGCAAAACGACTGACATTAGCCATAACAGCGTTCATTTTCATAAACATTTTTCCTTTCTTAGTTGTTGAATGCAACGGGCTTCGGCAGACGGATCACATACCCGCCGCTTACGCCCTGAACATAGGCGTTCCGCAGATCATGCCAGCCATACTTGTTGTCGGTATAATTGCTGGTCATACCGATCAGATCGTACAAATCCGCTACTGACACACAATTGTAGGACGCCAGTGCATCAATCATCTGGCTGAGCACTTCCTCCGCATCCCCGCGGGAGGAAAATATCACATCCTGATAGTTGATGGGCGATGCCACTGCCGGACGTGGAGCATTGTTCCGGTTCGAGTAGGCGTTGTATGAAACCCTACTCGGCTGCGCATAGTTGGTGCCGGAAGTCCCGCGCGGACGCACATCGCCGTTCAGCACACCGCTCAAGGTAGACCATACAAGGTCTAGGATGATATTTTTGACCTGAGGGATCATAATATCTTTGATGACATGATCCCGCACGGTCTTCAGGTCTTCCGCGATGAACAGACTCACGGCCTTCTGAATATCATTCTTTTCCTTGGTCGTCACTTTGCCAGTGGTCACCTTCTCGAACTTTTTCTCGTGCTTCTCTGCGTTGCCGGCCGTGATGGAGTTCTTCGGCAATTCAATATTCGCCATTGGATTCACCTCTCAAAAATAAAAAGTAAGAGCCGCAGATTTCTCCACGGCTCTCGCCCGAACCTTTCACATCAGTTCTCTTCTTCGGTCGTATTCTCCACGACGTCCTTGTACTCCACGTCCGTTGCTTCCGTCTTGTCTTCAACGACCTCCCACGGCTTGCGGAACTTGACGTGCTTCTTCGGCTTGTTCTCCTTCTCAGCCTTGTTCTCCGCCTTCTTTGCCTTGTGCTTTGCCACTGCAGCAACAGCTGCTCCAATGGTCAATGCCGCAACAGCAACGCCGACGCCAGCCCAAGTGTTGATGCCAGAGTTAACCTCTTCATGCACCTCATTGTTCTCCGCCACGGGAGTCACTTCGTTAGAAGTCTCCTCAATAGCAACCTCGTTCATGTTGTTCATTTCGTCCATAGTAATAATCTCCTTTCAAGATTTCATAATGATGTAAACCTTATTTGGTTCCATAATAGAAGCTGAATTTTTCGCGTCTCAGGCACCGAAATAATGCGGCGGTTCCACATAATTGACGACCAGGCACGGGGTGCCCTCATCGTCCAATCGGGACGCATAGCAGGTTTCAATATACCCTCGGTCAATATCCCATCCGAGCATGTCGCCAAGCTTGTTCTGGTCAAGGCCGATTAGATCGTACCATTCGTTTAAGCTGATACGCATATCGTCCCGCAGCTGACGGTTGAACTCGTTCACAGCCTTGTCGATCTGGTTCCGGGTTGCTGCGAAATATCTCCCGCTCAGACTGTCAAAGCATTTCATTTGCCCTGCGGACGAGTTCACGATGACGGCTTTCTCTTCCGGTGCCTTCTTCTGCTGCTCAATGGCCACGCTCTGGCGAATCTCGCGCTCCTTATCCTCGCCCACGGTCTCCAGTACCTTGTCGCGGTAGGTGCGAAGAGTGCTTTCGCTCAGGGTGTAGGCAGCAGTCAGCGCCGCATTGCGACGTGCATTCACACTGCTGGCACCGATGATGCAGGCGGCAGACACAGCAAAGCTCACTGCCGTCGGAATATAAACAGGAGCAGCGGTCTTGATGATTTCCTTTGCCTCCAGCTTCTCGACGCCAAGCTCTTTCTTCTTGCCGTCCAGCAGGATAATGGCCTTCGGGGTCGCCTTGATGGCAAACACAACGGAGGACGCAGCCCCCGCGATGCCCAGCCCCACAAGGATCTCGGGCGAGTGTTTCTTTGCACCCGTCCAGAGTGCGTTTGCCAGTGTTTTGAGTTTCATTTTGAAATCTCCCTTCAAAAAAATATAAAAAGGAAAGGGTCGCAGATTTCTCCACGGCCCTCGCCTTTGCACTTAGATGTGCCCGTTCGTCACCAAATTGTTGAAGCGCTCTTCGCTTTCACGCTCGATCACAGCTTCTTCCCGGTTATCCCACTTGAAGCGAACGTACTCATACAGCCGAACCGGCTGCAAAGCTACGGTGATCAGTACCCCAATCAGGGTATAAAATACCGTCTTTGCACACCGCTTCACCTGTTTCCACGTCATCTCATCAATGGTCTTCCAGAAATTGTAATCATACTCGTGCATAATAAAATCTCCTTTCAATTTGTGAGTTTACCTCATAATAGCAGAAGATTTTTTCGCGTCTTCGCAAAATATCAGCGCAAAAGAAAGAGAGGCATCACTGCCCCTCAGACTTTTCGCGTTTAGCGATCTTACGGTCAACTGCCTCGTTGATTTTCTCGTCCAGCTGCTTCTCTTCGGCGAAGCCCTGCAACATCATGCAGATGCCACCGCCAATCGTACCCAGCAGTCCGAGAATCTTCCAAACGTTCGCATTTTTGCCCATTTGTCTCACCTCCTTCATAATGGCGACAGAAATTTTCGCGTCAGAACGGCTCTTCAGTCGGATCGTAATTCTCCCAGTCCTTCACCGGGTCGGCCCAAGGAGTAAAATAGTAAACATCCAAACCATCATCCGTTTTCTGTTCATAGCAGTCTATGTCCAGCCAGTAATATTCCCATTCTTCCACCATTTGGTCGATACACCAGCCTCTGTTTTCGGGGTCAGGCTGATGCTCAAGCCCGAGCATCTCGCACCATGCCTCCAGCGAAACCCCGCCATCCAGCGAGAGTTTCTTGTTCAGCAGATAGGCGGCCTCGTAAGCCTGCGCCATGGTTGCGTTGAAATATCTTCCGGTCAGCGGCTCATAGAACAACCGAACCGTGTCGCCGTTCCTGTCAAGAGGAAGTTGCTCGACCTTACGATGAATATCTTTCTCGATTTCCTCGCCCACCTGCTCTGCGACTTTCTTACGGTAGGCGCTGTAGGTCTGCTGTACAGCTACATATGCCGCCATCAGTTCCTTCTGGCTCTTCTTGTTCAGCCCGTTTGAGCCGAGGATGCACGCAATAGTGCCTGCACAGACGATCGCCGCCGGAATATAATACTTCCAACACTCATGCACGACCTCCTTCTTGGTCATGGGCTCAGCCTTGTTCATGTCGATCAGGCTCTGCGCCTTCGTGGTCGCCTTTGCCGTCTCCACGGCCGTCAGGACTACACCCACAGCGGCCGCAATGGACAACAACGTTGCCCCATGGCTTTTCAGATAGCCAAATATCTTTCCGTTCAGTTTCATGGTTTTCTCCTTTCAAATTTGAAAATAAAAAGAGAAGACCCGGCCTCGAACCGGGAACCTCAGCAATTAAGCAGCGCTCTACCAATTGAGCTATCTTCTCCATAAAGCAGGATGAATTTTTCGCGTCAAACGATTCCGGCCTTTTCCAAAAGATTAACGAGCTCAGCCTCGCTCATCTCAGCGTCGATGTCCAGATGCACCCGAACATTCTTGTTCTTGTCAGCGTGAGTCACACGCAGGTCGTTCAGTAAAACATTGGCCTTGCAGCCTGCCTTCTGAATTGCCTTACCGATTGCAGCTGATACCACCCGGCGCAGAAACAGCGATTGAATGTGCATAATGTCCTCCATTTTGAAGTTCTCCTTTCAAGGTTAAAAATAAAAAAGGCAGAGGGCGAATCTTTTGTCAGATTTCGTACTCTTCCTTGTTTGCCTTCTGATACTCTTCCAGTTCCTTGTGTTCCTTCCACTTCTGCCAAATCAGCACCGTGCCCAAGAGTGCGCAATACACTCCGGCTACAATACCGCTCAGTTTAAAGTAAGTTCCCCAAGTCCAGGGTTTGTTCATAAAGTCCTTCATAGCTTTCATAAGTTTTCTCCTTTCAATGTAAGCCCTCTTACCTTTCCGTAATAGAGCCTGAATTTTTCGCGCCTACGAAAAAAGCAAGAGCCGCAGATTTCTCCACGGCTCCATGCCTTTAACCCAATACTTTCATGTCAGCGAGAATATCATACTCGTTCTCTCCGGCACGCTTTCTGCGATCAAATTCTGCCCATTCGGATGTCCTGAGTTTCCGGCGCAACTTGATATAGTGCCCCGTCCTGTGACTGTACACATACAAGTCCTTCAAATCCTGCTCCTTAGCCTGTGCCGTGTGCTTCGACAGCATTTTTGCTCCTGCTGCGATTCCACTTACGACTACAGGACCATAGGTGAGGATCTCGTTCTTGTGCGCACAGCACCAGTTCGTAGCCTTATCCTTTTTGTCCTGAATCCATTCCCGAATCTGAGCTTTTTTCTTTGCTCGTTCCAGTTCGTCCATCGTATAAACTTTTGCCATAAATATCTCTCCTTTATAGTTTCAGTATTTGGATTTCTCCATAATAGCGGACGATTTTTTCGCGTTCCAAAAAAAAAGAAAAGAGCCAACGCTTTCGCATCAGCTCCTTCTGAGATAAGGCTAAATATCAATTCGTGTACCGGTTTCCGTTGCTCTTCTTACTCTTTCGACGGCCGGAACAATCTCACCAGGACCCAGATGACCAGACCTATAACCAGTCCGATCGTTGCAGTCACGATGACCTGCCCAACCGTTACGCTCGTATTCCAGATCTTCTTCAAAATATCCATCGTACTTCTCCTTTGTTTGGGCCTTATCCCATAAGACAAAGGGATTTTTTCGCGTAAAACAAAAAAAGCAAGAGCCGCAGATTTCTCCACGGCTCCCGCCTTTTAGTTACTTTTCGTTTACATATTCATGGAATTTGGCATTGACTCGATTGATAATATCACCCGCCTTTTCCTTTTCGTACACGTCTTCGATTGCTTGTGTTGTCCATCCTGCCTGAAGCTTCTTTCCTTCCTTAATGCCGTCGATCCGGCCCTTGTCCATCGCACTCCATGCAAAAATGACACCACCAACAATCATGCCTACGCTCTGCTTAACTAATCTTGCGTCAATTTTCATCTTTCATACCTCCAAAATATAAATGTTAAGACGTAACTCGTCTCATAAAGTGTCATGTAAATTTCGCGCCTACACAAACTTCCTATCAAATACGGTCTCCCAGCGTTCTTTCTTAATTGGTTTCATCCGCAGCGCCCACATCAGCTGGCGCACAGTGACGGTCGGGTAGAATCCATTTTGATTTTTCCTCTTCGCATGCTCAATGTAATACTCCCGGAATCCTTCGTGCATGTAGATCTTGTCAGTCAGCCATGGGTCGATAGGTCCCCAGAAGGTTGTTCTTGTCTGTTCGTCGAACCTCTGCTGAATGACGCACAGCCCTTTTCCGTGTTCAGCGTAAAGCGTACAGGTACGGTAAACCGGATGATTGCACCGGTAAGTCACACCATAGTAGTTCGTCCATTCTGCAGGCGGTTTGTTGTGGTATCGCATAAAAAGAAAAAGAGGCCGCAGTTTTCACCACGACCCCTCTCGGTTCCTCCTTATCTCTTGAAGAATTTGAAGTCTCTCATCAGACCCTTGAACGTGCTCGAACAAATCGTTCCGGTCTCCTCGAACTTGAAGCCCTTTCCGTACCAGTGACTGCCCACTGCAAAGCCAGCCAGTGTCACACCGACGCTTGCCATTGTGCCGATGATGCTGATGAGCTTAGAATCCTTCACCTTCTGCTCTTCGAGTTCAAGCTTGTGCTTTTCCAGCGCATACTTGTCCGCGTCCGCAGCGGCGCTTGCCTCCTGCTCATTCACATCCGTCCGCAGCTTGTAAAGCTTCACGATGTTATCGGTTGCTTTGGTCTGCTCGTCACTTCCCGTTTCCAGGTTCTCCAGGTCCTCGAATCTCCGTTCCAGTTCCTTGTTCAGTTTTTCGTTCAGTTCCATTTTGAATTACTCCCTTCAAAATATAATTTTCGGAGTTTCCTCCGTAAAGCGGACAGTTATTTTCGCGCCTTAACTTCCTTTACCTGAAGTACAACATAATCCTTGTCGTGCAGCTCGCTCACCTCCTTTTCAAGGTTCAGGAACAGATTTGCTCCATCCTCTTCCTGGCTCGTGCGGCCGACGTAGATTACACCGTCACTCATCTTGCCAAGGTCCATGCGCACTCCGAGCGACACGCCGAATGCAATGCCGACCACAATGCCGAGGGCAATCAAAGCCCAAACCAGATACACCATTTTGAAACACTCCTTTGTAAAAATATAATTGTTGAAACGGTCGTCTGCGTGATGAAAAAAAATAAGAGCAGATGCTTCCATCTACTCTCATTTTGAAATATGTTATTTTCGTTTGTTTCTTTTCTCCTCTCCTTTCCGTTTTGCGATTAGGAGCTTCAACAGCTCCCACAGAATCAGCAATACAAAAATTTGTGCCAGAAAATTGTACATAAGTCATACCACCTTTCTTCATAAAGGCAGCTGAAATTTTCGCGCCTACGAAAAAAAGCAAGAGCCGCAGATTTCTCCACGGCTCCATGCCTTAGTAAACGATATAAATCGTATCCTGTTTCTTTTCCACTTTCTTGATCACATCTGCCTTCTTCAGCAGCTCAAAATCGCGGACGATGCCACCCATGTCATACGCCTCAAACTCGACATTGTAGTCGCAGCGCTTCTGCTTTCTGTCGTCATAGCTCCTGATCCGATAGACCATATGGCTTGCCAGCCTGCTGTCAATCTTACAGTTTCTACGAACGCCTTCCTGCATCAGCTTGTTCGACTCATAATCGTTGTCCAAAACGCCAACCACGATAACAGTCATTCGCTTCGCTTTGCTTTCAAACATAATGTTTCTCCTTTACAGTTAAACAGTGAATATTCGTTCCATAAAGCAACACGGATTTTTCGCGCCTCACTGCCGTTCTTTGCTCAGGAGCCAGAAAAAGTAACGGTAATACTCGTAATAAATCTCTCTGCAGCACGGGCAACCCTTCGTCCGTAAAATATCATAGCCGAGTCCCTCGGTAACGCCCTTCAATATGTACGGTGCAAGTGTCGGATCAAGTTCTGCAATGCAATGATCCAAGATGTCAATATGACTTGAGTAGTACAGCCTTGCCAGCGCCTGTCTCTCCGTTGGGTTAGATGGTGGCGTTCCCTTGAGGATTCCGGGAATATCATGCGGCTCCGTACTCCAGCAATCCAGCAGGATCAGTGCATTCTTCCAGTCACGGTATTGTAAACAGAAGTTCTTCAACTCATAGTACCGGTATTTCGGAAGATGACAGGGGTTCTTTTCTGACAGTTCTCCGCGCTCCCCTCTCATTTTTCGCCCCTCCACTCGTAACCAGTCTGCTCGTAGAGAAGCTTCGGTGAAATATAATAGTTGATTCGCCCATACTTCGAGTTCATCTGCTTCAAATCAGTCACTGGCTGTCCGTTACGCGTTGCTTTGCCAATAGGCAGCCACCCGTTGATGATCCCTGCACGCACCCACGCCGAGTCGCGTCCGTACACCTTGGCCGCAACGCGCACCGGCACTGAGCCAAATTCTAACCTAGCTTTGTCCATCGTATCAAACTCCTTTTTATTGATTCCAGACGCATTTTTCTGCGTTTCTGGTCTAGGAGCATAATACTGTCAAAAGCGGTCGACTGCGTGCTGTTTTTCTCAATAGGGCTTGACAACAGCCATTCAAGAATTTAATCTAAAATAGCTTTCCTATCCGAAAGCTTCGTGTCTTTAAAATATAAAGGAGGTTTCAATGCTAATACTTTGTCCCGAATGTGGATTGCAAGTAAGTGATATAGCCACTTCTTGTCCGCATTGCGGATATCCACTCACTCCAAAACCGCAAATCCCAGTCACTCAACCAGTTCAGCAAAAACGTATGCACCTGCCAAATGGCTTCGGGTCTATCAGTGAGATTCACTCAAAACGGCTTCGTAAGCCTTTCTACGTCACTGTTCCAGCAGGTAAAACACCAGAAGGTCGTCCTGTCCGGAAACCGCTTAAACCAATATCTTATTTCAAAACTTACAATGAAGCTTACCAGGCGCTTGTGGCATACCATCGTGATCCATATGATCCCGAAACCAATATCACATTTCAGGAACTCTTTGACATGTGGTGCCACGAAAAAGAAAAGACAGTCGAAAAGAAGTCTCTCAGTCGTTTTCGCAGCCTCTGGAGATATTCAGATTCGATAAAAGACATCACCGTTCGGGAGCTGAGGGTCCGTCATTTGAAGGAGTGTCTCTCAAATGGTTCGGTAGTCAACAACGGAAAAACAGTTTTAATTTCTCCGATCACGAGTGCAAAGCTTAAGTTTCTGTACAACCAGCTGTTTGATTATGCCGTAGAGAACGAATACCTTGATAAAAACATCGCTCGGCTGTTTAATGTCAGCACAGAATTTGAAGTTCAGCATGAGCACTTCCCATATACAGAGGAAGAAATCAGTATTCTATGGAACAATCTTGACACCTGCGATGTAGCCGATGTTCTATTGATTCAATGCTACTCTGGATGGCGGCCACTGGAGCTTTGCAAATTGAAAATCGCTGATGTTCATTTGGAAGAGCGCTGGATTCAGGGTGGCATAAAAACAAAGAGCGGCAAGAACCGTCAAGTGCCAATACACAAGAAGATTCTGCCGCTTGTCCAAAAGCGGTATGAGGAAGCCATTCATGTCGGTAGTGAATATCTTTTTAATCATCCATATGAGCGTTGGCCAGACAGATGGACACGCTATTCTTACGACTATCTTTCGGATGCATTCCTCGAAAGGCTCCCGCTGCTAGGCATCAATTCTGAACATCGTGGGCATGATGGGCGGGTACATTTTATCACTATGGCAAAAGCAAACAACATGGACGAATATGCCCTCAAGCGAATTGTCGGACACAAAATTGATGACATTACAGAGCGTGTTTATACAAAGCGTACGATAGAATGGCTCATCAGCGAAATCGACAAGATTCCGTAACTGTCCTGCACCAATCCAGCACCAGTCTAAAATATTACAAATCCGGCCACGTTCTATTCCACATTTTTCCATTTCGTGATATGGACTATTTCACCATCGAATTTTATGCTTTTCAAGTGTCTTTTTTACGGCGGTTTATTTTTTATGCCGTTAAAACGTAAAAAAGGAGCCGCCCTCTCAGCCTAGCCAAGAGAACAGCTCCAGAAATGCAATGCAGGAAATCAGATAGAAATGGTGTTGCAGACGTCGATCAGAACCGGGTCGAGGGTCTTGGTCATTTCGAGTGCTTCATCCACCGGGTAGTCCACCAGCTTCTCGCCCTTCATGCCGACGATGCGGTTGTACTTGCCCTGCTCCAGCAGGCACACGGCCTGGTAGCCCATGGCAGATGCGTTCACGCGGTCACGCAGCGTGGGAGAGCCGCCGCGCTGGACATGGCCCAGAATGGTGGCACGGGAGTCGATGCCAGTGCGGGCCTGGATCTCGTTTGCGATCTCCTGTGCGTGGCCCACGCCCTCGGCGACGATGATGATGAAGTGACGCTTGCCGGTCTTCTGAGTCTCAGCGATCTTGTCCAGAATGTCGTGCTGCATATCGAATTCCTTCTCCGGCAGCAGGACAGCCATAGCACCGGAGGCGATGGCAACGTTCAGGGCAATGTAACCGGCGTTGCGGCCCATGACCTCGACCACACTGCAGCGGTCGTGGCTCTGGGTGGTGTCGCGCAGCTTGTCGATCATTTCCAGAGCAGTGTTCATGGCTGTATCATAGCCGATGGTGTACTCGGTGCAGGCAATGTCGTTGTCGATGGTGCCGGGCAGGCCGATCATCGGGATGCCGCGGTGTGCCAGCTCGCGTGCGCCGCGGTAAGAACCATCGCCGCCAATGACGACCAGTGCGTCAATGCCCAGCTCACGACACTTGGCAGCACCGCGATCCTGGCCTTCCTTGGTCTTGAACTCCAGGCAGCGGGCAGTGTACAGAATGGTACCGCCGGCCGAAATGATGTTCGAGACGCTGCGCAGGTTCATTTCAAAGCATTCGCCGTTCAGCAGGCCGTTGTAACCACGCTGAATGCCGATCATGCGGTAACCTTTGTGCAAGCCGGTACGGACCACAGCGCGCACGGCAGCATTCATGCCAGGAGCATCGCCGCCGCTTGTGAGCACGCCAATCGTTTTGATTTGCTTTTCCATACGAGAGATTCCCTCCAATTTGTTTCTTCATTCACCCATGAGCCAGCGCCCTTCTTCATTACGCCGCTCAGTGTTTGCATCGTAAAGAATTGTTAAGACTTGCCTTTCAACATTATAACACATTCTCAGCCATTTGAAAATATTTTGGACCCATTTTGAGCTCTTCCGACCTATAGAGATTCGTGCACAGAAATGTCATTTTGTTGCAATGTTCTCTGCGCCCACCAGTCTTTCCAGTTCTTCAAAGAAGAGCGGATGCCCGGAAGTGTACAGATGCCGGGGGGCCGCCAGCTTCTGTTTTGTGTCTTCCAGATACAGGATCACCGGCATATTGCCGTCAAAGATGCCCAGCAGATTGATCACCTTTGCATACTGCGGGCAGCTGCGGGACGGCAGACGGATATACAGCCGCTTTGCCGCCGCCTTGACCGGGTCCGGGCGGCCGTTCTGCGGGCGGGTAGGGTCGTAGCTGTCAATGGGCACGATGCTGTCTGCCAGCAGCTTGGAAGCTTCGTCCTCCCGCACCGACAGGCGTCCGTCGATGACCACGACCGCATTTTCGCGGATAGCATCGCGGAAGGTGTCCAGCACCTTGGGGAACACGATCACTTCCATGGTGCCAGTCAGATCTTCCACGCTGGTAAAGGCCATCATACTGTTGGACTTGGTGGTCATCATGCGGTTCTTGACCACCGCACAGACCACACGCACCCGCTCGCCGTCCGTCACATGGGCGTCCTCGCCGGTGAGGTCCTTGATGGTGTGGGAACCGATGCGGGCCGATTTTTCCCGGTAGGCATCCAGCGGATGACCGGACAGATACAGGCCGCTGACCTCTTTTTCCTGCTGGAGCAGCTCGGTGTGACTGTACTCCGGCAGCTGGCGGATCTCATAGCGGTCCTCCTGTGCGGCATCCTGCTCTCCCCCGCTCATCACCGAAAACAGGTCCAGCTGGCCGTCCAGATTGCGGCGGGTGTCGGTCTCGATGCTCTTCAGGATGCCCTCCACGGCCTCCACATGGCTGTGACGGTTGTTGCCCAACCGGTCAAAGGCACCGGCCTTGATCAGGCACTCCACCGCCCGGCGGTTCAATTCGTTGCCGTGCATCCGCTTGCAGAAGTCATACAGGCTGGTATAGGGCTTGTTCCGACGCTCCCGCACCACATTCTCGATCAGGTTACGGCCCACGTTCTTGACCGCGTTCAGGCCGAAGCGGATCTGGCCGTTCTCGTCCGCCGTAAAGCCGCCGCCCGAAACATTCACATCCGGCGGCAGGACCTTGAGGCCAAGGCGGGCACACTCGCCGGAATACTCGATGACCTTGTCCGTGTTGTCCAGCACACTGGTCAGCAGGGCGGCCATGAATTCGCTGGGGTAATGGCACTTGAGGTAAGCGGTCTGGAATGCCACATAGGCGTAGCAGGCCGCATGGCTCTTGTTGAATGCGTAAGAAGCAAAACTGGACATCTCATCGTAGATCTCGTTGGCGACCTTTTCCGAAATGCCGTTGGCCACACAGCCGGGGCACTCGTGGCCCGGCTCGGTGCAGCCGTGCACGAAGTGCTCCCGCTCAGCCTCCATCACAGCGTGCTTCTTTTTACTCATGGCACGGCGGACGTTGTCGGCCTGCCCGAAGGAGAAGCCCGCCAGCTC
>ERZ791801.788-NODE-788-length-25920-cov-3.257182_pt1 | contig 25920 bp, 17 predicted proteins | sample MGYA00510309_ERZ791801 | MGnify/ENA primary metagenome ERZ791801 (study PRJEB30046, sample SAMN00791979) | human gut metagenome | study: EMG produced TPA metagenomics assembly of the A metagenome-wide association study of gut microbiota in type 2...
GCGGACAACGCCGAAGCAGAAGCCCGATTTATCGTCGATCTCAACACGCATAACTGCGTAGTTAAAAATTGAGAATGAAAAATTAAAAATTGGTTGTGAACCGATTCCGGCTTGCAGGCCGAGACCTGTGCCGTCGGATTTTTAATTCTTAATTTTTCATTTTTAATTGGAACTCGTTCATAAACCACGCCATCTGTTCGTCGACACTCATGTGGCTGTTGTCGAGCACGATGGCGTCGTCGGCCTGGCGCAGCGGCGATACGGCGCGGCTCATGTCGGCCTTGTCGCGCTCGCGGATGTTGCGTTCGACCTCCTCCATCGTCACCGACATGCCCTTGCCCGTCAGCTCCTTGTAGCGGCGGCAGGCGCGCACGGCGGTGTCGGCCGTCATAAACAGTTTCAGCTCGGCGTCGGGGAACACCACCGTGCCGATGTCCCGGCCGTCCATCACCACGCCCCGGCGGCGGCCCATCTCCTGCTGCATGGCCACCAGTTTGCGGCGCACCTCGGGGATGGCGCTCACGCGGCTCACGCAGTTCGAGACCTCGATGGTGCGGATCTTGCCCTCGACCAGATCGCCGTTGACGTAGATGTCGCTGGCCCCGCGCTCGGGGTTGAAGCGGAAGGTGATCGAAATGCGGTCCAGCAGCTTCACGACGGCCTCTTCGTCGACGATGCCCGAACGGATGGCCCCGTGCTCGAGGGCGTAGAGCGTCACGGCGCGGTACATGGCGCCCGTGTCGATGAAGATATAGCCCAGGCGGGCCGCGATGGCTTTGGCGAAGGTGCTTTTTCCGCACGACGAAAAGCCGTCGACGGCAATGATGATCCTGTGTTTAGTGTCCGACATTGGGGAATATATCAAAGAAGGTCGATAATATGGTGTAAATGCCTAATATGCCGATGATGAGTCCCGCGACGTGGTTGATCGTGAGCATGTGCCGCGGACGGAAGCGGCGGCGGAAGAGGTTGATGACGAAGGCCAGCAGGGTCCACCACGCCACCGCGCCGCCGAAGAACCCGGCGATGACGAACAGTGAGCGCATGAAGCCCCCGAAGGTGTGGTCGGCCATGTCGCCGCCCGAAATCTTGAACACCGCGAAGAAGGCCAGGATGTAGGGGATGACCATGATGAAATTGGCGATCGTAAGCCCGAAGATCGAGGCGAAATCCTGCCACAGCGAGGTTTTGCCCGCGCGGTTGCGGCGGATTTGCGGCACGGGATTCTGTGCGAAGATGAAAACGCCGACGATCACCACGAAGATGCCGCCGATCACCCGCAGCAGCGTGTTGTACTGTTCGATCTGGGTCTGGAGCATCGAGTAGAAGAACAGTGCGGCCATGGCCATGAACGTATCGGCGCAGGCGACGCCGATGCCTGAAACGATGCCCGAGCGGCGGCTTTTCGACAGCGTGCGCTGGATGCAGAGCACTGCCACGGGACCTACCGTGATCGAAGCGGCGACGCCTACGCAGATGCCGCGGAACAGGGTTTCGACGATTTCAAATGCCATTTTTTCGGTTTGCTGCGCGTCAGCGACGCACCTGTTACTTACTATCGCCCCTGCGCGGAAGACGGCCCGGAAAAAGGCGTTGTCTTCGGCTCTGCGGCGGCTTTCCGTATTTGCGAAGCAAAGATACAAAAAAGCTCCGACATCCGCCTATGAAAAGGCAAAAAAAGGGTGCGGCGGGTTGTCCCGCGGGTCGGATATGTTGATAAAATATCGAAAACTTTGGCCCCGGGCTTGCATATCGTTCGTTGAAAATGAATAAATTTGCAGAAACAGTACTCCACAATGGCAGAGATGAAACAATTCGGCATCGACCTCGAACTGGACGACGCCGTGGCCCAGGGCCACTATTCGAACCTGGCGATCATATCGCACTCCACTTCGGAGTTCATCATCGACTTCGCGACGGTCCTGCCCGGTGTGCAGAAGGCGCGCGTCAAGAGCCGCATCATTCTTACGCCCGAGCATGCCAAACGGTTGCTGCGCTCGTTGCAGGAGAACATCGTGCGCTACGAAAGCAACGTGGGCAAGATCGAGATTCCCTCGCCCCAGCCCACGCCCGACGCGGGTCCCAAGATGGGTCAGGCCTGAAAACCGGCGGCGCTGCACGGCAGCGCCTTTTTTTGCGCCCGGCGCGTCGTGTCACGTTTTTGTCACGGCCGAAAATTTTGCGGCGTGGAAAAAAACGTTACTTTTGTGGCAAAAGTCCAGATTCCGCCATGCCCACACCCTCGCCGTCAGACCAGCGGTTGTTCGAAGGCATCCGATTCGGCAACGAGGCCGATTTCGAATGCTTCTTCCGGCGTTACTATCCCCGATTGGTGAACTATGCCGCCCGGTTCGTCGCCGGGCATGAAACGGCGCGCGATCTGGTGCAGGACAGTTTTGCACGCCTGTGGGAGCGGCGGTGTGAACTGCGCGAGCTGGATCTGGCCTCGCTGCTGTTCACGATGGTGCGCAATGCCTGTCTCAATTATCTGAAACACAACGGTGTCGTGGCGCGTCACGAACTGGAGTACACGGCCCGCATGCGGGGTGAGGAGCGGATTTACAGCTACGATTTTTTGAGCGACGCCGAGCAGCCCTGCCTTTACGAGGAGTTGCAGCGCGAGGTGCAGAAGGCTGTCGACGCGCTGCCCGACCGCTGCCGCGAGGTTTTCCGGATGAGCCGCTTCGAAGGGCTGAAAAACCGCGAAATCGCCGCGCGGCTGGGCATCTCCGAGACGGCCGTCGAGAAACACCTGGCCCGTGCCGTCGGCCGGCTGGGCGAGCATTTGCGGCGAAGCTGTTCGTTCGAACTTTCGGTGGCCGTGCTTTCGTGCCTGCTGGCGAATTACCTGTAAAATCGGATAGACGATCATTGACCCGGCAGCGGAGATTTCTCTCTCCGCTGTTGTCGTTTTTTTCTTTTTGCGACTTTTTTTGATTTTTTTGTGATCGGGAGGGTTGGGGAAAGGCAAATTCGGTTGTTTTAAAATATGTAACGGAAATGGAAGAGATGAAATTCGATCAGGAAGAGATGCGGCGTCTGGCCGGACGCTATTTTGCGGGAGAGATCGCTGCCGAGGAGGAGCGCGAGTTGTTCCGCTTCGTCACCTCCGACGCTGCGTGCCGCAGGCAGTTCGCTGCGTGGCGGCTCGAATGGGAGGCGATGCCGGCATCGGACGCCGCGACCGACCGCGACTGGCGCCGCCTGCGGTCGCGTATCCGCCTGCAAGGGTCCGCGAGGAGCGCCCGTCCGGGGCGGTTCGCTGCGGTATGGCGTGCCGCGGCTGCCGTGGCGGTGGTGTGCGCGACCTTCTTCGGCGCGCGGCTCTACGACCGCCTGCTGCTGGAGCGCGCCACGGAGCGCTACACCGTGACCACGAAGAGCGGCGACCGCAGCACGGTCTGCCTGCCCGACGGGACGCAGGTGCGGCTCAACGGGTCGTCGACGCTGACCTATCCGGCCAATTTCAACGCCACGAACCGCTCCGTCGAGCTTTCGGGGGCCGCCTACTTCGACGTTTCGCCCGATGAAAAGCACCGTTTCGAGGTGAAGGTCGGAAACTGTTCGGTGGTGGTCAAGGGTACGAAATTCGACGTGACGGCCTATCCCGACGACTCGCTCATCACCACCACGCTGCTCGAAGGGGCCGTCGGTTTCACCGCGCCGCGCGGGGAGACCTTGCTCCGCCCGGGCGAGTCGCTCACCTACGACCGTTTCGCCGAGACCACGGCCATCACGCACGTCAACACGGCGCAGTACCTGGCCTGGATCGAAGGGCGCATCGAGTTCATCGACGTGACGATCGTGCAGTTGTGCGAGAGCCTGAGCAGCCTTTACGGCGTTGAAATCACGCTCGACGACCGCCTGCGCGCCGACGGGACTTTCATCACCATCCGCTTGAGCAACCAGGAGTCGCTCGACAGCGTTCTGAAGGCCCTCGACCTGATCGTTCCGGTCTCGGTCCACCGGCAAGGCCCTTCGGTGCGTCTCTCGGCCAAGTGACGCCGCATCCTGAAACAACTTTAAAACAACCAATACCTTAAACAAATGAAGCAATTCTCCAATCTGAAACGGGCGTTTCTGCCGTGCCTGTTCGTGTTGCTGACGCTCCCGGCGTGGGGGCAGATGCAGCCCGTCACGAAGAACTTCCGGAAAACGCCTCTCAAAAACGTGCTCAAGGAGGTGGAGGCCCAGACCGGGCTGTCGATCATGTACGACACCCGGGAGCTGAACCTCGAACGTCCGGTCACGGCTTCGTTCGACCGCACGCCCGTGTCGCAGGTGCTGCGCGAGGTGCTCGACCGCACCGTCCAGTATTCGATCAAGGACAAGATGATCGTGATCTACAAGGCGTCGGCGACTCCCCCCCCCGCAGCCGGGACGGGTAAGACCCTGACAGGCACGGTGCTGGACGAAACGGGAGCGCCGATGGTGGGCGCCGCCGTCGCCACGCCCGACGGACGCCGCGGCACGGTCACCGACAGCAACGGCCGCTATTCGCTGACGCTCGGCGCCGGCGACGCTCTGATTTCGGTCTCCTACCTGGGCTACGTCACCCGGCAGATCGTCATCGGCGACCGTACGGAGGTCGACGTCAACCTGGTCCCCGATGCCAAAAACACCATCAACGAGGTGGTGGTCATCGGTTACGGCGCGGTGAAGAAATCCGACCTGACGGGTTCGGTCTCCAACGTGAAGATGTCCGACATCCGCGACGTGCCCAACACGTCGGTCGACCAGGCTCTGCAAGGCCGCATCGCCGGTGTGGACATCATGTCGACTTCGGGTGCGCCGGGAGCCACGACTTCGATCCGCGTGCGCGGCACGCGTTCGATCTCGGCGTCGAACGAACCGCTGATCGTCGTCGACGGCGTGATCGACGCCGTGAGCGACCTGAACGACATCAACTCGGCCGACATCGAGCAGATCTCGGTCCTCAAGGACGCCTCGTCGACGGCCATCTACGGCTCGCGCGGCGCCAACGGCGTGATTATCGTCACCACGCGGCAGGGCGTCACCTCGAAGCCGTCGGTCACGGCCAAGGCTGAATTCGGCGTCTCGAAACTCGCCCGCGACCTCGATCTGATGGACGCGCAGGAGTTCGTCCGCTACCTCAACGACCGGAACTATTTCTCCTCGCGCGATCCGCAGCGTCCGCCGCGCTTCGACCCTTCGGAGTACGGGCGCGGGACCGACTGGATCGACGAGATCACCCGCACGGCTCTCTATCAGAACTATAACCTTTCGGTCAGCGGCCGCAGTCAGAAGTCGAGCTACTTCGCGGCGCTCGGCGGCAACGATACGCAGGGCATCGTCGACGGCAGCGGATTCCGCCGCATCACGGCCCGTCTGAATCTTTCGTACGACTTCGCCAAGTGGCTGACCGTCGGTTTCAAGGGCAGCTATACCTTCCGCGACGAGAATCCCAACCGGGCGACCATCGGCGGCGCGAACATCTGGGACGGCGCCGTCTACCTGGCCCCGACGATGGGTCCCAAAGACTACATCAACCCCCTCTACGAGAACGGCGTGCGCATTGATACGCCCCGCGCCAAGATCGACTGCAACGAGAACGAGAGCGAGCGCATGACCAATACCGACGTGCTGGAGTTCACGATCAAGCCCGTGCGCGGGCTGATCATCAAGAGTCAGAACTCCTATATGGTCTACCAGCGTCACGACTACCAGTTCTGGCCCAGCTATCTGCCGAAGCGCACCGAGGGCGAAGGGGCCGATGCCTACCGTTACGAGGGCGACGCACGCCGCCTGACTTCGGAAAATACGGTCTCCTATTCGAAGAAATTCGCCTCGGGGCACTATTTCGATGCGATGGCGGGCTTCTCGGCCACGCACGAAACGGCCAACTTTTTCTCGCTGAAGGCCGAAGGGTTGCTCACCGACGACCTGAAGTGGAACAACATGAACAGCATCGGCAGCAAGGAGAACTACAACGCTTCGACCAGCTCGAACAAAGTCGTGCGCGAGTCGGTGCTCATGCGCCTGAACTACAACTACAAGAGCCGCTACTACTTCACCTTCACGGGGCGTTACGACGGGTCGTCGAACTTCGCCGAGAACAACAAATGGGGTTTCTTCCCTTCGGCGGCCGTCAAGTGGAACGCCAAGAACGAGAATTTCCTCAAGCAGGTGCGCTGGCTCGATGAACTGTCGCTGCGCCTGAGCGCCGGACGCACGGGTAACGACGCCATCGCGACCTACCGTTCGCTCGAAGCCTACGGCACGACCACCAACGGTTATCTGTTCGGCGGCACGCAGTCGGCGTCGTTCTTCCCTTCGCGTGTGGCCAATCCCAACCTGACGTGGGAGAAAACCACGCTCTACAATGCGGGTCTCGATTTCTCGGCCTTCGACGGCCGCCTGAACATCACCGTCGACGGCTACTATTCGACCACCCGCGACCTGCTGCTTTCCTTGCAGACGATCCATACGACGGGTTACACGAGCCGTTTCACGAACCTGGGCAAGACGTCGAACCGCGGCGTCGAGGTCTCGGTCGAGAGCCGTAACATCGTGAAGCCGAAATTCGGCTGGACGACGAGTTTCACCCTTTCGCACAACAAGCAGATGGTCGACGACATCGGCCACGAAGAGTACGTTTCGTGTCTCGAAAGCGGCGGCAATACCAACTACATGATGTATGGCTACAAGACGGGCTATCCGCTCAATGCACTCTGGGGATTCCAGTACGCCGGGGTCTGGAAGACGACCGACCAGTTCGAGCGCAATCGCTTTACCAAGAGTTATATATCCTCGTCGACGGGCAGCGACGCCCAGCTGATGCTGGGGTATCCCAAGTACGTCGATCAGAACCGAGACGGCATTCTGTCGGAGGAGGACCTGATCTATCTGGGCAACTCCGACCCCGTGCTTTACGGCGGTTTGCAGAACACCTTCAACATCGGCGGTCTGCGCATCGGATTCTACTTCTCCTATTCGCTGGGCGGCAAGATCTACAACTACTCCGAGCTTGCGATGGCCGGCGGTTACGCCACCAACCAGTACCGCTACATGCTCGACGCGTGGCATCCCGTGCGCAACCCGGATTCCGACCTGCCCCGTGCGGGAACCGACGACCGACTGGTTCCCAGTTCGTTGCAGGTGCACGATGCCTCGTACCTGCGTCTGAAGAACGCCACGGTCTCCTATACGTTCGACTTGCGGAAGAAAACCCGCCTGCTGCGCGACATCACGCTGGCCGTCACGGGCGAGAACCTCTGGCTCTGGACCAAGTACAACGGTTTCGACCCCGACGTTTCGAGCGAGGGGACCAGTTCGACCCTGCGCCGCGTCGACATGGGCGCCTATCCCCGTTCGCGGATGTTCGTGTTCAGCATCCAGCTGCGTTATTAAATCCACCCGACAATTTCCGAAGAAGATGAAAAACTTCAATCAATTCATACTGACGCTCCTCGCGGCGGGACTGTTCGCCTCCTGTTCGCTGACGGAGGAGCCGACCTCGTTCGTCAACCGCAAATCGTTCTACAAGAACGAGTCGCAGTGCATTGCGGCGCTCAATTCGTGTTACATGCCTGCGAATGCGATCTATACGGCCAACTTCATGCTGGTCACCGAGGCCTGCACCGACATCTGGTACTCCTCCTCGACGACCGTCGACGCCTGCCTCGACGTGACTCCCGCCAAGCCGCAATACGGCAAGAACGTCTGGACGCAGGGTTACAAAGGCGTCATGTACTGCAACGAGTGCGTCGAGTGCATCTCGTCCGCCGACCTGGCCGACGGGGTGAAGATGCCTCTGGCGGCCGAAGCCCGCGTGATGCGCGCGTTTTACTACTATGTGCTGACCTGCATGTTCGGCGACGTGCCGTTCTACACCACGATGGTCGACACCGACCAGCGGCTGGCCGAAATCCGCCGCCTGCCCCGAACCCCGGCCCATGAAATCCGCCAGGAGCTGTACGATGACCTGGAGCGGAACGCACTGCCGTGGTTCACCGCCGAGAACGGGCGCAAGTGCCGCGCCTCGGAGGCCGTCGACAACCGTTCGGGCTATGCGCTGGCGCTGATGCTGATGGCCAAGTTCGCCATGTGGAACGAGGACTGGAACGGGGCGCTGGTCCCCCTGCAAGCCCTTGAGGAGCTTTACGGCGACTTCAACGAAGGCAACTATCCGCTGGCCGAGACCCAGTGGCGCTACAAGAACCCTGCGGAGTCCATCTTCGAGATCCAGCACGCCTGGTCGCTCACCGGCACGCAGTACAACGGCAACGTGGCGGCGATCATGATGCCCACGCACAACGGCGACGGGGTCTTCGACGGCGTACCCCTGAAGGGTTACGGCACGTCGATGCCCGGCTGGTCGTCGCTGCGGGCCAACAACCGCTATGCGATCTTCCGCCCCGCGACGGGCAATACGCAGACCGAGAATGCGGCCTACGTCGACGCGCTGTTCAACCCCCTGCCCCTGACCTACGACACCTACGACGCGACGCTGAACCGCTATACGGTGAAGATCGACCGCGAGGCGCTGGCCGCCGGGGAGATCCGCGGGCAGAAGATCGACCGCCGCGTGCAGTACTTCCTCGGCCTGGGCGACCTGGAGGCGGGCGAGACCTTCAAGATCACGCACAACTACGGAGTGCCCTGGCCCGGTCCGAAATTCTGGTGTCCGGACATCGAGCAGAACTACGATTCGAACAACTACCGCATTTTCCGCTATGCCGACGCCATTCTGATGATGGCCGAATGTTACTGCAACCTGGAGAACGCCGAGGAGACGATGCGTTACCTGAACATGGTCCGCCAGCGTGCGGGCGTCGATCCCGTCACCAACTTCACGGGCTTCGAGGACCTCACGCTGGCTGTCCGCTGCGAGCGCGCCCGGGAGCTGGGCGGCGAGTTCCAGCGCAAGTTCGACCTCGTGCGCTGGGGCATCTGGTACGACCAGACCTACGCCTATACCAACAACGCGACGCTCAAGGGCAAGATGCGCCCCTGCCACCGCTACTATCCCATTCCCGACGCGCAGTGCGCCCTTTCGGGCTACGTGCTGACCAACGACGAATACCTTGCCGACGGATTATAAAAACCAGAACCGATGAAACGAATCAACAACCTGATACTGGCGCTCGCGGGACTCTTCGCGGTCGCGTGCGCCGACACCTTCGAGGAGCGTTACGACCTGGCCGTCAATACGGACCGGTATTCGGTCACGGCCGAGGCCGGCAAACTCCCCGTCACGGTCTACTGCTCGGGGGCGTGGACCGCTCAACTCACCGCCGAGTCGGCGTGGGCGACGCTCGACCGCACGGCCGGCAGCGGCATTACGACCATCCGCCTCAATTACGCCGACAACCCCGGACTGACCCGTTCGGTCGGGGTCGTGCTGCGCGGCTCGGGGCTTGAAAAGACCGTCACCGTGGTTCAGAAGGCGGGAATCACCGCCCCCGAACTGATCTTCCTTTCGAAGGACCTCGCCTTCGCCAACGGCGCCTACAAGGGCACGGCGGCTTTCGAAACCAACCTGCCCGACGAGCTTCTCCGCGATGTCGTGCCCGCGGTGACCTATGCCGCGGAGGGCGACGCGTGGATTTCCGATGTCGTCTACCATGCCGACGACGAGGAGGCGGGCGAGACCGAAATTCCGCTGGCCCGCCGGGGGCTGATCACCTTCGCCACGGCTGCCAACGCCACGGGAGAACCCCGCACGGCGACGGTCGGCTTCTCGGTGACGGATGCCGACGGCAATGTTTTCGGCGACTCGTTCACCGTGACGCAGAGCGCCGACGAGGCCCGCATCACGCTCGCCGACGACGTGGCTCCCATCGAGGGCGGCCGGCGCGCCGTGGCCTTCTCGACCAATCTCGGGGCGCTGCTTGCGGAGATGAAGGTCGAAGTCACGTACGCCGATCCGGCTGTCGCGGACTTTATCTCCGATGTCGAACTCGGCGCCGGGGAGCTGACCTACGCGATTACGGCGAACGAGGGCGTGGAGAAGCGTTATGCGACGATCACGGTCTCCTGCGCCGACCTTGCGGGCGGTGTGGTTTCGGCCTCTTCGAACATCACGCAGCGGGTGACGGCCCAGCCGCGCGAAGTGTCGTTCGCCGATCTGCGGGCGCTCTTCACGGCCGAGGACAAATCCTACGCCAGCGACGAGGACCATATCGACTACCTGCTGTGCCGCGTCATCGGCGACGCCGGGAACCCGAACATGGATCAGAACCTCAATACGGGTCCCAACAGCATCACCACCGACGAGAACGACTGTACGAACTACGTGCAGAGCCTGGACGGCCGCTACGGCTTCCGCCTGAAGTTTGCCGCCCCGGCCGACAACGTCTGCCTGCGCGGGGAGCAGGTGAAGATCCTGCTCGACGGCGTGACCCTTTCGCGCGAAAGCGACCCGATGCGCTACACGCTGCGCGGCCTGAAGGCCGGGAACATCGAAAAGGCGGCCGAAGCCTCCGCCCTGGAGCCCAAGGCGCGGACCATCGCGACGCTCACCGACGACGACATCTACACCTACTGCGCGCTTTCGGGGCTGGAGTTCTCCGTCAAGGAGGGCGCCTATACCAATGTCCGCGAGTACGACGCCATCGGCAATCCCTGCAATGCGAACCTCTCGTTCGCCGGCGGCACGCAGGCCCAGAAGGCCAAGGACGGCGCGGCCAATCTGCTCTACGACGGGGACAACGACGCGATCTACATGCTCGTGAACATGAACTGCGGCTGGCGCTGCACGGGACGGAGCGTGCCGCAGGGCGTCGGCACGGTCAGCGGCATCGTGGTCCACACGCCGATGGAACGCTGGGGCGGCAACGTGGGCCGTTATTCGATCCGGCCCTTCGACGAGGCGGACATCGACATCCCGCGCGCCGCGGCGTCGGCCTATGCGACGCTCGTCGAGTGGCGGCTGGACAAGGCCGTGATTTCGGTCGGCGCCTACAAGTGGAACGACAACGGAACCTACACGGTCGGCTCGGCGGCCAATTCGGCCACGCAGCTCGTCCAGAACCGGATGCACGCCACGACCGACAACACGGGCGGCGGGGCGCGGCTTTACAGCGAGAACCGCATGCTCAATCAGACGGTTACCGCCGACCGTTCGTACCCCATCGCCATCGTCCACGGCTACCGCGGACTGAACGTCTCGAACTACGTGCCGGGCGACGGCACGACGATGGGCATGTCGAAATACACGATGCTGGGTTTCCTCGGCAACGTTGCCGGCTGGTACGAGTGGAACGGCGATACATGGACCGGTAAGACCAACGGCATCGTGATGGAGTTCTCGACGGCGGGCGTCGGCGGCTGCGGTCAGCTTCTCGACCGCCGCGGGCAAGCACAGCACCAACGAAGCCGCCTGCTCGTGGACCAACGCCAGCTCGTACCCCGTTTACTGGAAGGTGGAGTACGCCACCTCGGCCGACGGGGCGACGTGGAGCGACTACACCGAAACCGTCAACGCCGCCACCGGGGAGCGCGGTTTCGAGATGCGTTCGCTGCCGTGGTGCATCAACAACAGCTCGACGCGCACGTCGGTCTTCGACACGGCCAACCGGTCGGGCGTCTACACCCAGTCCGACTTCGGTTTCGGTCTGGTGCCCTACCGCTTCGTGCTGCCCGCCGAGGTGCTCGGCAAGGCGAAGGTGCGGGTGCGCATCAGCCCTTCGTCCGACGTCATCGCGACGTGGAATCCCGGCATCGACGGCTATGCTCTGGGCCAGACGCACCGCAACCTGCGCATAGCGCGGACCTATCCGTTCGACATCGCCAACGGCGTCTATGTCGAGGACCTTTCGATCCAATACAAATAGTGCCGAACCATGAAACACCTGCTGAAATACCTGCTCGCCGCCGCGGCCCTTCTCCTTTGGGGACAGGCTGCGGCCGCCGGGCCGTTCGGACAGCTCCGCGGGCTGTGCGAACCCGGAAAGTCGGTCTTGCTGACCGCCCCGACGGTGGTCGAAGGCATCGTCGTCAGCGATTACCGCAGCCCCAACATGGAGCTGAATCCCAACCTGAACTACTATTCGGTCGATCTGGAGGAGAACGACCGCACGGTCTATGTCGAGGCCGCCGACGGCAGCTGCGGCATCCGCCTGCGTTTCGACGAGGCGAGTGAAAACCGGCTCGCCCGTTACGACCGCGTGCGCCTCGATCTCAACGGCTGCCGTCTCACGCGCACGGCCGCGCCCGACTGCATGACGCTGACGGGCGTGCAGGCGCTCAACGTCCTCTCGGTCGCGCCCGGCACGGCCGCGGATCTTCCCGTGAAGGAGCGGAGCGTCGCGACGCTCACCGACGACGACCTCTATACCTTCGTGACGCTGCGCGATGCGGAGTTCGTCTTCAAGGAGGGTTCCTACACCAACATCTGGGAGCCTTACGCCCAATCCTGCGGTGAACTCCACCACTACAAATACGACATCAACAACCGTATGGACGGCTGGGCGTCGCTCGTCCGCGACTCGGAAGGCGGTGCGATCTACATGCTGGTCAACACCCTTTGTGCATGGCGCCGCGCCGGCAAACCCCTGCCGCAGGGCATGGGGCCGCTCTCGGGCGTGGTGGTCCATACGCCGATGCGCCGTTACGGCGGCGACATGGGGCGCTACTCGATCCGCCCGCTCGACGAGGGCGGCATCGGCGTCAGCCGCAAGCGCAACTCCCCGTGGAAACGTCTCACGGGGTGGCTGCTCGACGGTTCGGCTGGCGCGTCGCTCGAATTCGAACTGCTCGGCTACCAAAACCTCGGAACCGAGGGCCGGAAGGGTGACCGGGTGCTCAACGACGCCGGAAGTTCGCGCGGTTATCTTTGGACCGACTGCGGCGCTTTCGTGCACGTCGACGGCGACTACAACGCCCTCGGGACGCAGAACAAGGGATGGGTCGGCAACGGTGCGGTGGTTTTCAAGGCTCCCGTGCCCGACTGGTACAAGTGGGACAACATGGGGCGCATGGTCGGTTCGAACGCCTTCTACATCGCCTTCTCGACCAAAAAAGCCCGCGGCACGGCCCTGCAACTCGCCTTCGAGTGGGGCGCAGGCAACCAGGACGGCAACTTCTCGTGGAATTTCCCGCTGGAGTGGAAGGCCGAATATGCGGTCGACGGCGGCGAGTTCCAGCCCCTTCGTGACGCCGCCACGGGCCGTGAGACCTTCGTGCTGCGTTCGCTGCCCTGGTGGGACAAGGTGATCGACGGCTCGGGCCATGCCGACCGCCTGCGCACGCCCTACGACTGCGGCATGGGTCTCCAGCAGCGCATTTTCCGTCTGCCCGCCGAGGCCTTCGGCCGTGAAGAGGTCGTCGTGCGCCTCTCGCCCGCCTCGGGCCTGTTGTCGCAGATTCGCGGCAATCCCTCCGCCGACGTGCTGATCCCGACCTCGGTGGTCCGTAAAAACAGCAAACAAACCACCGTCATCCGCTTCGGCACGATCACGGTCGATTACAAATAACCCCAAAACAGAACCTGAACATGAAATCCTGCAAGATATTACGCTACGGCGCGGTGTGCGGCCTGGCGGCCCTGGCGGCCGTCGGCTGCTCGGTCGATGACGCCGAAACCATCCGCGTGCGCGAACTCACGGCCGCCGAGCACGAACTTTTCGTTCCGGCGTCGGGCGGAACCGCCCAGATACAGCTTTATTCCAACGGCCGGGTCCGGGTCGAGGCGCTCAACGACATCGGAGGCTGGGCTTCGGTCGACCGGTCGGAATTCGACGGCGACCGGATGGTTTCGGTCACCTTTACGGAGAACGATTCGTTCCGCCGCATGGCCAAGCTGCGCTTCGTGCTCGACGGCGGCACACGGGCCGACACGGTCTGCATCAAGCAGTACGGCGTGGTTCCGTCGCTCGAATGTCCGGCTCCCTACAAGGCGATCCGCGGCAGCGTCGAGACCTTCACCCAGTTCGAGATCGACACCAACATCCCGCTCGGGGACTTCGCTGTCGCGACTGCCTACGTCGGTCCGACCAGAGACTGGATTCGCAGCGTGCAGCCCGAGCAGGGCATGCTGGTCGTCGACACGAAACCCAACCCGGGCGACGACGTCTGCAAGGCGGTCGTCAACCTGAGCTACGTCGACGGCTGGGAGGAGACCTTCTCGGCCAACCTCTACATCACGCAGGCCGACAAGGACGACGAGTTCGGCCGCGAGGTGTCGTTCGCCGACGTGCGGGCGCTGGCGACGGCCGAAGGCACGGCCGTCGACGAGGATATTCTGATCGAAGGCATCGTCGTCAGCGACTTCCACAGCAAGAACATGGAGGCCAACCCCAGCGTTTCGTACGACAAGGTCGACGTGACGGTCAACGACTGCACGGCCTACCTCGAAAGCCCCGACGGCCGCTACGGCTTCCGCCTGCGCTTCGACACGCCGGAGGACAACGTGCTGGCGCGCGGCACGCGCCTCTCGCTCTCGCTCAGCGGCACGGTCCTCACGCGCGAGGAGAATCCCGAGCGCTACACGATCAGCAGCCTGGTCGGCGAAAACATGGTCGAAAGCGCTGCCGGAGAGGCGATTCCCGTCAAGCAGCGCCGGATTTCGGAACTGACCGACGACGACGTCTACACCTTCGTCTCGCTCGAAAACACCGAATTCCTGTTCAAGGAGGGCAGCTATGCCAACGTTTACGAAAATTACAGCCTTTCGTCCGATGTCAACGCCTCGCAGACGGGCAACAACAACCGCATGGACGGCTGGGCGTCGCTGCTGATGGACGACGCGGGAAATTCGATCTACGCACCGGTCAACATGCTCTGCCTCTGGCGGCGTTCGGGTCAGGGCGTCCCGCAGGGGACGGGCACGACCCACGGCATCGTGGTGCACAACGAATTGCCGCGCTACGGCAACGTGGGGCGCTACCAGATCCGCGTGCTCGACGAGTCGGGCTTCGGCATGGAATGGGCCGGGGAGTCGGCCTATACGGAGTTTGCCGAATGGGACGGCAACCCTCACAAATACTCGTTCGGGACCTATGCCAAGTTCAACAGCCGGTATGCCTATAACCGGCTGGAGTCGATCACGCCGTCGGACGACATCTCGTCGGGCAAGACCGTGCCGAATGCCGAACTGTTCTGCGAAAACCACGTCGAAACCACTGCTGCCGAAGCCTGGCCCATTGCAGGAACGGGCAATTACAACAATCCGGAGGTCGGTTCGCTCGGAACGTCGCTCACCTGCAAAGCTTATTTCGTCAAGGCCGGCGTGAAGGGCTGGTATCGCTGGGAAGGGAACGAAGTGGTGGGTTACAACGGCCTGCGCATGGAGTTTTCGACCGCCTCGCTCAACGGCTCGCACATGCTCCTCGGCTTCTCGTTCGCCGCGGGGACCATTTCGGCCACCACCTCGAAAACCTATCCGGCGCACTGGTGCGTGGAGTATTCCGTCGACGGGGGACAGAGCTATACGCTCTGCCCGAGCGCCGCCACGGGCGTCGACTACGTGCACCTGCGTTCGCTGCCGTGGTGGGACGCTTCGCTGGCCGGAAACCGCTACAACACCTGTTCCTCGGCGGGTATCGGACTGACCGACCATCTCTTCCGCCTCCCCGCGGAGGTCTTCGGCCGGGAGCGGGTGATGGTCCGCATACGCCCCTACGACAAGGTGATGACCGTGCTGCCGCTCGTCTGGAACGGCGACACGGAAACCGCCGAGATCAGCGCCGCCACGACCTACGACAACCAATTGCGGTGGGGCGTCATCACCCTGCGTTACCGGTAGCGTCATGCTTGCGATCCGTCATACGGTATGTGTCCTGCTCGTCCTTCCGCTGCTCCTCGGGGGCTGCGGCGGGGACGGTGCGGACGACGGGGACAAACCCCGTCCGCCTGCGGGCGGCGGGGTGATCCTGCGGCTGAAGGTGGCTGCCGGGGAGTCCGGAATGCGTTGGGACTGGTCCGGGGAGCCGCGTGCATTGGTCAACGGCGTGGCCCGCACGGTGGGCTTCGACGCCGACGGCGTGCCGGTCGTGGGGGCCGATGTCTCTGCGGACGGTCTTTATACAGTTCATTTCCCGGCCGATGCTTACAGCCGCGCGAAGCGGGCCTTCGTGCTGCCTCCCGCGCAGTTTCCGGTTTCGGGCGGCAGCCTGCAGGCCGCCGCATGCCCGATGTACGGCACGGTCCGGACCACGGGCGATGCGGCCGACGTGACGCTCTCGCCGCTGTGCGGCGTCGTGCGGATTCCGCTCGCGGGCGATGCGCACATCGCTTCGGTTCGCGTCGAGGATCGCTCCGGAGGGGCCGTTTCAGGCCTGTTTCCGTTCGATCCGGCGACGCCGGAGATTGTCCGGAACGGCAATTTCGGGAACCTGCCGTGGGTGGTGCTCGACTGTGCCGGGACGGGCGGCGGGGTTCGGCCCGCGGCCTCCGGAACGGAGTTCTGCGTGGCGGTTCCCGCAGGCGATTACGCGTCGGGCCTCTCCGTCCGCGTCACCGACTGCGCCCACCGCTCGGCGACCTGGGACATTCCCGGTCCGTGCGCCGTCGCGGCGGGCGGGGTGAAGACCCTTGCGCCGCTGAATTACGCTCCCGGCGAAGACCTGCTCTTCGCCGAGCATTTCGACAACTGCGTCTGGGGGTGCGACTATGCTGCGGAAACGGGCGGTTACGGTGTCGGGGCCGGCAGTTCCGTGCCGTCGCCGGCCACATCGGCGGGGACCGAGGCGGCCTATGTCGCCAAAGGGGCCGGAACGCCCGGCAGCGCGCTTTTCGAGACCTCGGACTATAACTCCGCGCCTGCCGCAAGCGCGACGCTCGCCGTGCGCCGCGACTACCTGCGCAACCGCGGACTCTACGACTGGCAGCGGCTCTTCTACGCCGCGGAATATCGCGGCTGCCTGTGCGGTGGCGACGTCGGCGGTTACGGCAACCGGGGCATTCTGGTGACGCCCCGCATGGCCGCCGCCGGCGAACCGTGCTGCGCCGAACTGTCGTTCCGCATCTGCCTCGAACGGGGCATGGAGAGCGATGTGGCCTGCATGGCCGAGTCGGGCGTGCTGCTGGGGTGCGAGGTCGACGGCATGCCGGTCGATGTCGATGTCGCGACGGGGACCGACATTTCGCAGTCGGTGCAGGGCGTCACCCGTACGGCCGTCCTGCTGCGCGCCGCGAAGCTGACGTCCGGCGTGTGGCACCAGGTGCGGATGTCGTTCGGGGCCGTGGCTGCCGGAAGTGCGTTCCGCTTCATGCCCACGGTGATCCGCGACGTCAAAAACTGCTTCTGGATCGACGACGTGGAGGTTCGCCGCACGGGCCGCTACGCCCATGCGGGCGATTGCGTCACGGTCGAACCCACGACCGAACTCGCCGCCGCGGGTGAAGATGTCTCGCGCCTGCGTCTGCGTCCGAGCGCCGTGCTCTCGATGGCCAACGAGACGACCTACACCGTCACGCCGGGTTACGGCATGACGTGGATCTGCCCCAGCCTCTCGTCCGACGAGTCGGTCTGGACGCGGGACATCGCCTTCGCCGAAAAGCAGCTCGCCGCCAACGGCTGCAAGGTGTGGTGCATCCACCTGCCCTACGGATCGACGACCGCCGCGCGCAACCGCGATCTCTGCGCCGCGGGCGCCGATCGTGCCGCCTCGGTGGCCTTCTTCACGCGGGCGATCCGCGCCGTCGCACCCCTGAAGCCGAAAAACGTGCTGGTTCACTGCAACCAGACCCTCGCCTTCGGCGACGGCAGTTCGGCCGCGAGCCTCGCGCTGTCGCTGCACGAGTTGCAGACGGTCGCCGACGAGATCGGGGCGCACGTCTGTGTCGAGAACATGTCCTACGGCGTGGGCGCCGATGCCGCGGTGCTCGCCGCGGCCGTCGACGAGGCCAATGCGCTGGGCAGCCACCGGCACGAAGTCCGCATCGCTTTCGACACGGGCCACGCCAACCTCTATCTCACGCGCGAACAGCCCGGAAAGACCGTCGTCGACTGGCTCCGTACCGCCGGTGCGCGCATCGGCCAGCTGCACATTCACGGCAACCGCGGCTGGAACGGACGGATCAACGACGACCACCTGATGCCGGGCTACGCCGGGCGGCTGGGCTATGCCGACGCCATCGGGCGGGCGGGGCTGTGGGGCGAGTTCTACCATACGCTGCTTGCCGAATGCCGCTACCGGGGTCCCTTCACCTACGAGATTTCCACCCGCACGTTCGGCACGGTCGCGGGGGAGGAGCGCAGCGACAACGTTTCGGCTCCGTGGACCATTGCGCATAACTACGACACTTACCTGTATCCCGCCTTCCGGGAGTACGCCAACCGAAAATGAACGCCATGAAAAAACTGATTTGTCTGCTGCTGATGCTCTGTGCGGGCACGGCGGCCTTCGCGTGGGGCGGGCGTGAACACCGCCTGATCGCCTATATCGCCGAAGCGCACCTCACGCTCCGCACCCGGCAGGTGCTCGATCGTTACCTCGATCAGTCGATCGTCGAGTATTCGACCTGGATGGACCGCTACCGCACGGCCCCCGGTTACGAGATCACGACCTACTGGCACATGGTCACCATCGACAAGGACGGCAGCGTGCCGCCCGAACCCCTGCGTCCCAACGGCGACGGCGACGCCGTGCGCCAGCTCACGCGCGCCATCGAACGGCTGCGCAACTACCGTGAACTCTCCGATTCGACGGTCAACGTCAATCTCAAGTACGTCATCCACCTCGTGGGCGAGATGCACTGCCCGGGGCACATCTATTTCGCCGATCTGCCGGGCGGCATGGACGCCCCGCGGCACTACGACTTCTTTCTCCTGAAATACAAGGGTAAGGAGGTGACCTACCACTGGGTTTGGGACGGTTCGGTTTCGCGCCAGTATCCCGACTGGACCGAGGAGGATTTCCGCCGCGAACTGGACAAGTGGCCCGCCGAAAAGCAGCGTGCCGTGGGCGAGGGCACACCTGCGGACTGGGCGCTGGAGTGCGCCCGCAGCTGCCGCGTGGTTTACGACTGGGCCAAGCCCGGCGACGACATCGACGAGGGTTTTCTGCGGGAACACGGCGCCCTGCCCGTCGACCAGGCCCTGCGCGGGGCCTACCGGCTGGCGCGCGTCCTCAACGATTTGTTCGACAACTAAAACCTACCGATTATGAAACATACGATTCGAACGGCAATGTCCGCCCTGCTCTGCCTTGCCGCCGTCGCGGGCGTGCGGGCCGACGATTTCGCGGCGCTGCGGGCCGAGGCTGCGGGCCGCACGGTGCGGCTGGCTCCCGGTACGCAGCTCGAAGCCCTTGTCGTCAGCGACTACCGCTCGCAGAACATGGAGCTCAACCCCAATGTCTCCTGGGACAAGGTGGATCTCGGCGAGAATCTCCGCACGGCCTATGTCGAAAGCCCGGACGGCCGTTACGGCTTCAGGCTGCGTTTCGCCGGCATCTACGAAAACCGCCTCGAACGGGGCGACCGCGTGCGGCTCGACCTGGGCGGCTGTTCGCTGACCGGGGAGACGGACCCCGAACGCTACACGGTCGACGGTCTGTGCACCGCGAACGTCGAGGTGCTCGAACGCGGCGTCGCACTGCCCGCGAAGGAGCGGCGCATCGCCGACCTGAAGGACGAGGACCTCTATACCTATGTGACGCTTGCCGGAACGGAGTTTTTGAGCAAGCAGGGATGCTATGCGAACGTATTCGAATCGTGCGTCCAGCGGTCGCGGCTCAACGCTTTCGATCAGCCGTCGCGCCGCACCGACGGGTGGGCGTCGCTGCTCAAGGATGCCGACAACGGTTCGATTTACATGCTCGTCAATACCAAATGCGCGTGGCGGCGCGACGGCCGCGGCGTTCCGCACGGCGTCGGAGCCGTCTCGGGCGTCTTGGTCCATACTCCGATGCGTCGTTACGGAGGCGACATGGGACGTTATGCGATCCGTCCGCTCGACGAGCGCGACATCGCCATTCCGCGCGATACGGCCTCCTCCTATGTCGTGGTAGCCGAGTGGAACTGGGACCGCAATTACGACGGCGCCATCCGCTTCGAGAAGCAGGGCTACACGCCCCGCTCCCCGAAGTCGGGCGTCGCGGGCGACCGTGTCCTTCCCGACGCGGGCGAGGGGTTTCTCTCGACGACCTCCGGGGCCAGGATGCGGCTCGATACGGAGTACGACACGCGCTATGCGCAGGACGGCGACGGCAAGGCCATGCGCGTCAACGCCGCCCTGCGGCTCGATTCCGACACCCGCGACTGGTTCCGGTTCGACAACCGCGGCCGCATGAGCGGTGCGGAAGCCATCGTCGTCGAGACTTCGACCGAAGGCGTCGAGGGGCGCGGCCTCTCGTTCGATTTCTCGTTCCTTGCGGGCAACTACGACATCAACCGTTCGTGGGGTTATCCCGTGGAGTGGAAGGTCGAATATTCGGTCGACGGGCTGCCGTTCATAGATGCCGGACGTATTTTCGTACTGCGGCCGGTCGTTTACAACGACGCCGTGATCAAAGACCTCGGCCTGCGCCGCCTTTCGTACGACGCCGCGTTGGGATTCACCGAGTACAGCGTGCCGCTTCCGGTTTCGCTGCTCGGGCACAAACGGCTCACCGTGCGGTTGACGCCCGCTTCGGCCGTCATGGCCACGATTCCCGAGAATCCGGCCGACGACTCGGCCGGCGGGGTCGTCACGGCCGATTTCCGCCAGCCCTTCGTGCTGCGGCTGGGGCGGGTGGCCGTCCGGGCGCTCCGATGACGAAAAAGCCCGCTGCGTGAGCAGCGGGCTTTTTTTATGAACGGGACTTTACAGCGCTTCGGCGACGACGTAGGTGCTGCCGCCGATAAAGATCATGTCCTCGGGGGCGGCCAGCTCTTTGGCCCGGGCCACGGCGGCCGTCACCTCTTCCACCGCCTCGCCGCGGAGTCCGTAGATTGCGGCTTTCGCGGTCAGTTCGGCGGCCGGGAGGGCGCGCTCGGAGTGGGCCTGCGTGAAGATGTAGTGGGCGTCGCGCGGCAGCAGGGGCAGGATGTGCGCCAGATCCTTGTCGCGTACGAAGCCGATCACGCAGTAGAGTTCCCGGTGGGGCGTGGCTTTCAGCTGGTCGGCGACGTAGGCGATGCCGTGGGCGTTGTGGCCCGTGTCGCAGACCGTGAGCGGCGATTCAGCCAGCGTCTGCCAGCGTCCCATCAGGGCCGTGTTGGCCGCGGCGCAGCGCATGCCTTCGAGATAGGCGCGGCGCGAAATGGTGAGCGGCGTCTCCTCGTGCAGGAAGTCGACCGCCGCCGAGGCGGTCACGATGTTGCGGCTCTGGTAGTTGCCCTGCAGGTCGAGCGACACGTCGAACGCCCTTCCGTCGCGCGAGCGGTGGAGGCGGAAACTCTGGCCCGTGCCCTTCATGTGGTGTTCCTCGCACGAGAATTCCTGTTCGGCGTAGATCACCCGCGACTTGTTGGCCGCGGCGGCCTGTTCGATAACCCCGTTGTAACGCGCGTCGGCCTCGCCGATGATCACCGGGATGCTTTTTTTGATGATTCCGGCCTTTTCCGCGGCGATCTTCGGCAGCGTGTCGCCCAGCAGGGAGGTGTGTTCCAGTCCGATGTTGGTGATGACGCTCAATATCGGCACGATGATGTTCGTGGCGTCGAGCCGTCCCCCGAGTCCCGTTTCGATCACCGCCACCTCGACGTCGCTCTGGGCGAAGTAGTCGAAGGCCATTGCGGCGGTCATCTCGAAGAACGACAGTTCCAGTTCGACCATCTTGTCGTGGTGCTTGTCCACGAAGTTCACCACCTTCTGCTTGGGGATCATCTCGCCGTCGACGCGGATGCGTTCGCGGAAGTCCTGCAAGTGGGGCGAGGTGAACAGTCCCGTGCGGTATCCGGCCTGCTGGAGCACCGAGGCGATGATGTGCGCCACGGAGCCTTTGCCGTTGGTTCCGGCGACGTGGATCGTGAAGAAGTTGCGCTGGGGGTTTCCGATGTGGCGGCAGAATGCGGTGATGCGCTCCAATCCCGGTTTGTAAGCCGTCGCGCCCTGGGTTTCGAAGACGGGAAGCGACTGAAAGAGGAATTCGAGTGTCTGGGTGTAATTCATATCAGCAAGGGGTTTATTTGACGAGGTGGTTCCTGCGTTTGTAGCGGTAGGCCACGTAGTAGAGCACCGACAGCAGCAGGATGTATTCGGAGATGCGGGCCAGGCAGTCGCCGTAGCGGGTGTAGAAGGTGAGTTCCGAGTTGAGCGGGACCTCGGCGGTGATCACGCCGCGCTGCTCCCAGCCGAGCGTCTGGCCCACGTCGCCGCGGGCCGAGATGAAGCCCGATTTCCCGGTGTTGGCCGAGCGGGCGATGGCGCGGCGGTGTTCGACGGCCCGCAGGCGCGAGATCGAGAACAGGTGTTTGTAACCGGGCGTGTCGCCCCACCAGCCGTCGTTCGAAATGATGGCCATGAACTGCGCGCCGCGGCGCACGAATCCGCCGTAGAAGTCGCCGTAAAGCCCTTCGTAGCAGATCGCCGGTCCGGTTTTGACGCCGTTGTGCTCGAAAGCCGTGCCGTGCAGGCCCTTGCCTATCTGTCCGACCGTGCCGCCCAGGTCGATGACCAGGAATTTCATCGCGTCGAAGACCCACGTCGGGGTGTTTTCGACGCCGATCACCAGCCGGCCTTTGTGGTGCAGCTGCATGCGGCCCGCGGAGTCCAGCCCCACGGCCGTGTTGAAGCGGTCGTAATAGCCGTCGCCGAAACGTTCCGGGCGGGCCGTCTCGGTCTGCGCCCCGGCCGGGTAGCGGCGAATGGTGCCGGCTCCGGTGATGAGCAGGGCTTCGGGGTGCCGGCTGCGGAGCGAGTCGGTCAGCTCCTGCCAGAATGCGCCCGGTTCGCCCGCCGAATAGAAATCGCTCAATCCGGGTTCCAGGTAGTCGCCCGGCACTGCGGTCTCGGGCAGCAGGATGAACTGCGCGCCGGCGGGGACCTCCGCCATGAGGTCCGCGATGTTGCGCTCCTGCCGTTGGGTGTCGCCGTGGAATTTGTCGTAACAGTCCACGTTGGGCTGGATGACGCTCACTCGTGCCGTCCCCTCGTCAGGCTGCTCCCAGCTCTGCCAGATGCACAGCGACGCGATCATCGGCAGCGCGACGGAGCAGGCTGCCGCCGCCCACCGGCGCGTGCTGCGGCGGGCTTGCAACGCTTCGAAAATCAGTATGTTGGAGAGTAACACCCACAGCGTGCCGCCGAAAACGCCCGTGTATTCGTACCACTGCACGGCCCAGACTTCGTGCGAGAAGCCGTTGCCCAGGATGAGCCACGGCCACGAGAAGTCGCCTACGGTGTACCAGTATTCCGTCGTGATCCACGCCGTGACGAGCGTGACGTAGGCCAATGCTTTGGGGGCTTTTTTCGAAACGGTGTGGAAGAGCATGAAGGCGATCATGTTCATCGTCGTCGAAGCGAGCGTGGCGGCCGGGGGGCCTACGGGCGTGGCGTACCAGATCCACCAGATCGTCAGGGCGTTCCACAGCACGAACGCGAGCGTCGCCCAGCCGAACATGCCCCACCACGAGCGGCGCGTGTCGTCGTACGACGCGCTCACCCACAGCAGCGGGACGAACCCGATCAGGAGCGTCATGCCCGTCATGCCGAGCCACCCCGGCGAGAGCAGGATGGCCGATAGGATTACCGCCGCGAATCTACGAAACATGAAATGAGATTTTTACGACGGCAAAAGTAGTCAAATGGGCGCAGATTTCAAAATATTTCATACTTTTGTAACGAAACTAACCAATCTGTCATACTAATGAAGAAATTGCTCATTTTACTGGCTGCCCTTGGAGGCATTCTCCTGTTTTCCGGTTGCGAATCGAAAGGATGGAAGACGGTCGACGGCGTGATCGTCTTCGATACGCCCGCGCGCGAACCGGGCCAGAAATCGGTGCTGGGACTCAAAACCGCGCCGATGGAGACGGTCCGTGTGGGCTTCATCGGGCTGGGTATGCGCGGTCCCGGGGCCGTGGAACGCTTCACGCACCTCGACGGCGTCGAGATCAAAGCCCTGTGCGACCTTTATCCCGAGCGCGTGGACAGCGCGCAGGCGATTCTCGTGCGCCGCGGATTTCCCGAGGCGGCTCCGTACAGCGGCGAGGAGGGCTGGAAACAGCTTTGCGAGCGTGACGACATCGACCTGGTGTACATCGTGACCCCGTGGCAGCTGCACGTCCCGATGGCCGTTTACGCCATGGAGCACGGCAAGCACGTCGCTGTCGAAGTTCCCGCCGCCACGTCGCTTGAAGAGTGCTGGCAACTGGTGAACACCGCCGAGAAGACGCAGCGGCACTGCATGATGCTCGAAAACTGCGTTTACGATTTCTTCGAGCTGACGACGCTCAACATGGCCCGGCAGGGACTGTTCGGGGACATTCTCCATGTCGAAGGTGCGTATATCCACGACCTCGACGCTTTCTGGGACTACTATCAGGACAGCTGGCGTCTGAAATTCAACCGGGATCACCGCGGCGACGTCTACGCCACGCACGGCCTCGGTCCCGCCTGCCAGCTGCTCGACATCCACCGCGGCGACAAGATGAACTGCCTGGTGGCGATGGACACCCGCTCGGTCAACGGGCTGAAACTCGCCCGCGAGAAGCTGGGCGCTGAAGAATTCGCCAACGCCGACCATACGACGACGCTGATCAAGACCGAGAAGGGCCGCACGATCCTGCTCGAACACAATGTCTACACGCCCCGTCCGTACAGCCGCATGTACCAGCTGACCGGCACGAAGGGATTCGCCAACAAATACCCCGTTCAGGGCTATGCCTTCAACCCCGACCAGCTTGCGGATTCGGGCGTGCCCGACCACGAGAACCTGAACGCCCACCGTTTCGTGTCGAAGGAGGTGCGTGAGGCGCTGATGGCGCGGTACAAAGACCCGATCGTCCTCGACATCGAGGCCAAGGCCCGCGAGGTCGGCGGTCACGGCGGCATGGACTTCATCATGGACTACCGGCTGGTCTATTGCCTGCAACATGGCCTGCCGCTAGATCAGGATGTCTACGATGCGGCCGAATGGTCGTGCATCGGCGCCCTTACGGCGATGTCGCTCGAACACAACAGCGTCCCGGTGGCCGTTCCCGACTTCACGCGCGGCGACTGGAACAAGACCGACGGTTACCGGCACGCGATGCTGGTGCAGTGATCCGGAGACCGTATGGACGAAAAGACGGCCCGGTCAACCGGGATTGACGCTGCGGGCGCAGGAATGTGAAAAGCGGCAGACCGAATCATCGGTTCGGTATTTGTAGGTAAAGAGAAGCGCAGAAAAGAGTAAATATCTTGTTTACAGGTATTTAATTCCCTGTTCTGCATATGCTCCGAGCAATAGAATTGCACATTCGGGCAGGATTAACGGTGAGTTGTGTTACTTATCCGTTACCTGCCCGAAATGCTTTGGTTTACACTAAAGTGCTTGTTTTCAGCTTATTGTGTTGGATTTCCGCATAACAAATAACCTGACTTAACGTTTAACAAATCCACAAAGTTCAGGTTATCATGCAACGCAGCACTTTCAAAGTCTTTTTCTATGTGAAAAGGCAGTCGGAAAAACATGGTCAGGTTCCCGTCATGGGTCGTATCACGATTAATGGTACGATGTCGCAGTTCAGCTGCAAACTCACCGTTCGCTCCACCCTTTGGGATGCCAAGGCGAACAAGGCTTCCGGTAAGAGCCTCGAAGCTCAGCGTCTCAATGAAAAACTGGAAAATATCAAGACCAATATCGGCAAGCAGTACCAGCGGCTCTGCGACCGTGATTCGTATGTTACGGCCGAAAAAGTCCGCAACGCCTTCCTCGGTATGGGCGACGACTGCCGCCTGCTGTTGCAGACCTTCGACGAATACCTTGCAGGGTTCCTCAAACGTGTGGGCAAAGACCGCGCCTATTCGAGCTATGACAATTACCGCAAACTGCCTCTTTCCTCGAATACGAATACCGTGTAAAAGATATTCCTTTCAAAGAGCTG
>ERZ791801.799-NODE-799-length-25648-cov-3.999687_pt1 | contig 25648 bp, 28 predicted proteins | sample MGYA00510309_ERZ791801 | MGnify/ENA primary metagenome ERZ791801 (study PRJEB30046, sample SAMN00791979) | human gut metagenome | study: EMG produced TPA metagenomics assembly of the A metagenome-wide association study of gut microbiota in type 2...
GTAAAAAGGCTTCTAGCCGCAGAGCAAACCACCCGTTATACGGGTGGTTCTGATTATTATTCCAATCAGCCTAAAAAATTATAAAGGTTGCAAGTTTTTGATACAGAATTATTGATGTTACAGTATATAACAACCTAAGAAATAAACCTTCGAAATTATGTGGCAATGTCTTACTGGCAAACATTAAAAGCAATAGGATTAAAACAATGAGAATAAAATCAATTGAAGGATTAAATATCATGATCTCTTTGAGGTATAAAACCCAAGATTCTAAGCCAGAAACTCCTTGTCCAACTAAAATATAAATGTTGGGAATAAGAATTAGGACAGGAAATATTGCGTCAATAAATTTTAAACAAAACTCTATTTTATTTTGCATAATTTAAGTCACCTTATTTACTTTTTTATATACGGCAATACTGTTATTAATACTTTAGTTCTTGTAATTTTTTCTATTATCTTACTAGTAATGGCTATGCCATTTACTTATGAGGATATAATCAAATAATTTGAAAAGTTTCCTTGCTTATAGGAATTTTTAAACCATGTCATACACATAGTATACTAATGTGTTATATGGATTTTTTAGTAATGTTAGAAAACGGATTTAAATAAAGAAGCAAAAAGTACGATTATTATTGCTGAGCATACTTATCAAGCGGTCAAAATATTTTAACAATTTTAGCTTGAAAATAGCAGTTTTGTTTTGGTTGCGTTAATTAGCTACAAGAATAATAGATACAGAAAAATTTTTTGAAAAAATTTCATTTTAACACTTTACAAATTTAGCAAGCTAAAGTATAATAAGACCATAGCAAAGATACATACACCAACACAACAAATGAGAGGGGTTATGAAAAATGAAGATGAGAAAGCTTTTACTTGTATTGATGAGTTTGTTTACCGTGTTGATGCTGGCAGCAGGTTGCGGCAGCGACGAACCGAAAAAAATGGTTATCGGCCTTGATGATAACTTTGCTCCCATGGGCTTCCGCAATGAGAACAATGAAATCGTAGGCTACGATATTGATATGGCACGTGAAGCATGCAAACGTGCAGGCATGGAAGTTGAATTCAAACCTATCGACTGGGCTTCCAAAGAAGCAGAAATGAAAGGCAAACGCATTGACGCTATCTGGAACTGCTTCACCGTTAATGAAGAACGCAAACAGACCTATACTCTGTCCGATCCGTACATGGTTAACTCTCAGCTGGTAGTTGTACCGGAAGGCTCCGATGTACAGAAGATTGCTGACCTGGCCGGCAAAGTACTGGCAGTACAGGACGACAGCACCGGTTCCTACATCCTTGATAAAGATGACAAACTGAGAACTTCTCTGAAAGATTACAGAAAATATCCTGACTTTGCAGCAGTATTCATGGATATGGATGCAGGCCGTGTAGATGCTATGGTAGTTGACGCCGTACTTGCTCGTTACTACATGAAACTCAACCCTGGCAAATACAGAGCTCTGGAAGAAAACATGGGTGACGAAGTTGTAGCAGTTGCTTTCCGCAAAGACGACAAAGAATTCAGCCCCAAGATTAACAAAGCTTTGGCTGAAATGAAGAAAGACGGCACCGCTAAAAAGATTTCCGAAAAATGGATGGGTGTAGACATCACCAAATATTAAGAGTAAAATAGTAACTATCTGTGGGCCGAAGCGCTGATTCGGCCCATTACTTTATCTTAGAATAACGGAGAGTATCATGGACTATATTATCAGAATCATTCCGCAGATGCTGGAAGGCAGCATCGTAACAGCACAGGTATTTTTAATCACTATCGTGCTTAGTATACCGCTGGGTGTACTTTTAAGCTTGGGCAGGGTTTCGTCTATTACCCTGCTGCAGAAGGTCATCGGACTGTATGTATGGCTGCTGCGCGGCACACCGCTTATGCTGCAGCTGTTCTTTGTGTACTATGCACTGCCTGCTGTCGGCATCCGTCTGGATGATTTTGAAGCTGCGCTGGTAGCTTTCGTACTGAACTACGCCGCTTATTTCTGCGAGATTTTCCGCGCCGGTATTCAGGCTGTACCGAAAGGACAGTATGAAGCAGCCCGCACTTTGGGTATGGACTATGTGCAGACCATGCGCCGCATTGTGTTGCCGCAGGTATTCAGACTTATCCTGCCGCCTGTAAGCAACGAAACCATTACCCTGGTTAAGGATACCTCCCTTGTTTATGTACTGGCAATGAACGATTTGATGCGCACTACCCGTAACCTGGTACAGCGCGACTTTGATATTACACCTTTCCTGGTAGCCGGTGTATTCTACCTGCTGGCAACTTTGGTGCTGACCATGCTTTTTGAACGTCTGGAAAAACGCTTCTCCAGATATGATCAGTAAGACGGAGGAGAAGACAATGAACAAGATAGAAGCACGCAATATCTATAAAAAATTCCAGAATCTTGAAGTACTCAAAGGCATTGACCTGGAGGTTGCCGAAGGTGAGGTTGTGGCGGTAATCGGACCGTCCGGCGGCGGTAAGAGTACGCTTCTGCGCTGCCTAAACAAGCTGGAAACTATTGACCGAGGCAGTATCATTATCGACGGCGAAACACTGGTTAAGGATACCGGCAGCGGTGTGGAATACGCAGCGGAAAAAGACAGCCGCCGCATTGCCTGCAAAATGGGCATGGTATTCCAGCAGTTTAACCTGTTCCCGCATATGACGGTAATGGAAAACCTTATTGAAGCTCCCGTACAGGTGCAGAAACGCAATAAGGAAGAAGTAATCCGCGAGGCAGAGGTACTGCTGGCTAAAGTAGGACTGCTGGATAAACGCGACGTATATCCTCGCAAGCTCAGCGGTGGACAGCAGCAGCGTGTGGCTATTGCCCGCGCTCTGGCAATGAAGCCGTCCATCATGCTTTTTGACGAACCCACTTCCTCTCTGGACCCGGAACTGACCGGCGAGGTTTTAAAAACCATGCGTGAGCTGGCCGAAGAAAAAATGACCATGGTAGTAGTAACTCACGAAATGGGCTTTGCCCGCGAAGTAGCAACCAAGGTTGTATTCATGGCTGACGGACATGTACAGGCTCAGGGTACGCCGAAAGAGATTTTTGAAAATCCTACCAACGAGCGTCTGAAAGCTTTCCTCAAAGTTATTTTAAAATAAGCAGAATAAAAAACAGCAAAGGCTATGCCTTTGCTGTTTTGTGCTATAATGAAGAAAATGCGCAGCTGTTGTACTCATTAAAAAAGCCGCAGCATGGCTGCGGCTTATGTCGGACTTATTTGTCCAGCAGTTTGTGCATGAATTTTTCGTTGTCGATAATAAAGCGCTCGTGAGTACCGCTGCCGATAATGCCGCCTTCGTCCCGTGCTTCTACCGAAAAGGTAAGCTTGCGGCCTTCGATGCAGGTGAGCTGAGCAGTTGCCGTAATCTGGCTGCCCAGAGCAGAGGGTGCTCCGTGAGTTATTTTAAGAGTAATGCCAACGCTGCCCATGCCTTCTTCAAGGCTGCCGCTGATTGCATTGCAGGCTGCTTCTTCCATCAGCGCGCACATAGCGGGAGTAGCAAAGACGGGCAGAGCGCCGCTGCGCATGGCGATAGCGGTGTTTTCCTCGGTAACGAGGGTAGTGGCGGTGCCGGTAAGGCCGGCCTGTAAATTAGACATAATGTACCTTCTTTCCCGTTTATTCGTAACATATAAATAATAAGCTAATTTATTGCTGCTGGCAAGAGTAATATTTTACTGTCAGCAATTTATGAGGAGAAAAAATGTCCGCTAACACATTACAGCAAAAAGAAAATAAATTATTTGCCTTGCTGCAGGGCCTGGATAAGCCTGCCGTAGCTTTAAGCGGCGGGGTAGATTCAGCGCTGCTTTTAGCTGCCTGCAGCCGTGCCGGTGTGCAGGCTGCTGCTATTACGGCCTTTACGCCGCTGCAGCCGCAGTTTGAACGTCAGGATGCCCGCAGGGCGGCCCAGGAAGCTGGCTGTGAGCTTTATGTCTTGCAGCCGGAGCCGCTGGCGCAGCCGGAATTTTGCGCTAACGACAGCCGCCGCTGCTATTACTGCAAGCAGCTGATTTTTGGTGCGATTAAAGCTAAGGCGCAGGAGTTAGGCTGTGGCTCTTTGCTGGACGGAGCTAATGCCGATGATGCAGGGGATTATCGCCCAGGCATGCAGGCTGCTACTGAACTGGGCTTTATCAGTCCGCTGCTGGCCTGCGGCTTTACCAAGCAGGAGGTGCGGGAACTGGCGCGACATTATGGTCTGGCAGCTGCCGATAAACCGGCCTATGCCTGCCTTGCTTCGCGCATTGCCTATGGCGAAACCATAACACCTGCCAAGCTTGCCATGGTAGAGCAGGCAGAAGACGCGCTGCGTAAGTTAGGACTTAAGGATTTACGGGTACGCTGTCACGGCAATTTGGCGCGTATTGAGATTAACAGGCAGCAGATTGCTCAGGCAGCAGATGAACTGCGACAGCAGATTATTGCCGCTGTACGCGGTGCAGGCTTTGCTTATGTAACACTTGATCTGGAAGGCTTTGCCAGCGGCAGTATGAACAGATTGCTGGAAGACAAAAAAGAAAAATAAAAATTTTTAAGCCCCTCATCTCCGGCGGATGAGGGGCTCTTTCCTTTGGCTGCCATTGACGACCTTGGCAGCATCTATAAAATTTGGGAAAGTCCTTATTTTTCTTTTCCTGAAACTTTCCAATCTATGTCAACGCAAATCTATTTGATGATTACTACCGGGCACTCTGCGGTCTGTGCCACTTTGGAGCTCACACTGCCCATTAAGAGCTGAGCCCAATGACCCATGCCTCTGTTGCCGATAACGATCATACCAGCATCCATTGTCTTGCCGTATTCGACAATTCTTTCAGCCGGGTCAATATCAACAATGGTACGATAGGTGGCTCTGTCGAAGCCAGCCTGTTTAAGATAAGCTTCTGCAATATCCAACGGAGTCGGTTCAGGAGCTTTTGCGGCCATTTCGGCCTCTTCGATAGCATTTTTCGGTTTGCGGGGAGGAACCTTGGTGAAATCATAGGGAATTGCAACATGCACTACCAGAAGTTCACCGCCGCTCACTTTGGCTACGCCCATTGCAAAATCGAGACAACGTTTTGCAACCTCACTGCCATCTACCGGAACGAGAATTTTCTTCAACATATGCATCCCTCCCAAATTTTAATTTCATGCCATCTATATCAATCCGACGGCCACAACCGTCAGGATGTTACACAATATATTAGATGTTCATTGGTAACTATCTCCTTTATTTTTCTATATATTGTATTCTACGCATGTTATAAAACTCCTGCCTATATTTTGTGTTTTTAAGAAAAATTTATTTTTTTATCGTGTTGCAGCGGAAGCTTACATATATGTTGTAAACGTGCTATAATAATTTATAGATGAATGTTCATTAGGCGTTTGTCTTCTATTTAGAGAGGGTGAAGTGTATGGAGCACGAATTCAGGAAAATAACCTTTTTAAAAATCTATACCGGTGAGGATGTTATGCTTGGGGATGAACCGCTGTATAAAGCGATCATTGCCAAAGCACGCGAGCTGGGTTTAGCCGGCGGTACCGTAATGAAGGCGATAGAGGGCTATGCCAGCAAGCTGCGCGGTGTTAACAGAGTTATCAGCAGTTTTGTGAGCGGCAATGCCAATCTGCCTGTTATCATCGAGATTGTTGACAGTAAGGAAAATATTGCCAAAATATTGCCTTTCCTGGAAGAGCATGCCAACCATGCGCTGGTTTTGGTTGAGGAAAGCAATTATCTGCTGACCGACTATATTCGTCAAAGAATTGCTGAACGTCATAGCAAAGAAGAGAAGTAGACAGTTTTACATTAAAAACCGCAGCTTTAGTGCTGCGGTTTTTTTGTCAGCGGCACGGACGGCAGCAGGAGTTTTGCCTGCCTGCTGCGAATAGATATTGCTGGGAAGCTGTTACCACCGTAAAGGAGGTTTTTACTATGACACAGCAGGATAAATTTACTTTTAAACAGGAAGAAATAAAGACGGCGGAAGACGTTGTCGTTATTGATGACAGGGCGCGTGCCGAAGAGGCCGAAAGCCTGTGCCGCTGGGCGGCAGCCCGTGCCGGCGTTATCGTAGTGGCGCCGCTTTTAGGCACCATGAGCCTGATTGCCAATGAAATCTATATGATTATCAAGCTGGGACAGGTTTATGAAGAAAAAATCAGTGAACAGGCTGCTGTAAGCATCTTAGGCTCGCTGGGAGCATATTTTGTAGGCAGCACATTGACGACGCTGATTCCTTTCCCACCGCTGCAGATACCGGTAGCCGTAGGCACTACCTATGCGCTGGGACGCGTAGTTACCGAGTGGCTCAAGGCTGGCAAGCCCGATGATTTGAGCGCCTTTAAGACTGTTTATGACGACGCTATGGAAAGCGCCAAACGCAATCTTGATCTGTTCACCAAAGACCCCAAAAAGGATGAGCCTTTGGGAGATGAACGGAAAAAATATGATTTGTAATATGACTGATAAATATTAATATTTGCAAATAAGAGGGGGAAGCACTATGTATGACGTAGCCATTATCGGCGGCGGTCCGGCGGCTATTTTTGCCGCGTATGAATTTACGCTTAAATATCCCGCGCTCAAGGTAGTTATTCTGGAAGCGGGCAACCCCATAGATAAACGCCTTTGTCCTCTGGCGGCCAAAAAAGCAGACCACTGCATTAACTGCAGGCCCTGCAGTATTATGCGCGGCTTTGGCGGCGCCGGAGCATTTTCTGACGGCAAGTATAATTTTACTACGGAGTTTGGCGGCTGGCTGATTGATTATCTGCCGCAGGAAGAGGTTGTCAAGCTGATTGACTACGTGGATGAGCTGAACTGCCGTCATGGCGCGCCGGGAGAATATTTCTCCACCCGCAACAGTACTATCGGTGCTAAGGCTCTGCGTTATGATCTGCATCTGCTCAATGCCAAGGTAAGGCATCTGGGTACGGAAAATAATCTGGTCATCATGGAAAATATTTATAAATATCTGCTGGAAAAGGGCATCGAGATTCGCTGCAATACGCCGGTGCGGGAAATCAAAATAGCAGATGACGGTACCTTTGCGCTGGAGATAGAAGGCGGGGCAGATGTATGCTGCAAATATCTGCTTGCTGCGCCGGGGCGTGCCGGTGCCGAATGGTACAGCCAGCAGTGCCGCAAGCTGGGACTCAGCTTTATCAATAATCAGGTGGATGTGGGTGTGCGCGTGGAAGTGCCTGCCCAGGTCTTTAAGCATATTACCGACGAAGTGTATGAGGCAAAGATTCTGTATCGTACTCAGCAATATAATGATTTGGTGCGTACCTTCTGCATGAATCCTTACGGCTATGTGGTAGCGGAAAATACTGACGGCATTATCACTGTTAACGGCCATAGCTTCCGCGACCCCAAGCTGCACAGTAATAATACCAACTTTGCTCTGCTGGTAAGCAATAAATTTACCGAGCCGTTCCATGAACCGCTGCAGTACGGCAAGCGTATCGCTTCCTTCTCCAATATGCTGGGAGGCGGCGTCCTCGTGCAGCGCTTCGGCGATTTAATCAAAGGGCGGCGTACCGATGAAAAGCGTATGGCGAAAAGCTTTACCAAGCCGACTTTGGCGGCAACGCCCGGAGATTTAAGTCTTGTTTTGCCAAAACGCCAGTTAGATGATATTATAGAAATGATTTACGCTCTGGATAAGATAGCTCCCGGTATGGCCAATGCGGATACATTGCTTTACGGGGTGGAGGTTAAGTTTTACAGTGCCCGTCTTGAGCTGGACGGCAATCTGGAAACGAAAATTCCCAATATGTTCGCCATCGGCGACGGCGCAGGCATTACAAGAGGCCTTTCGCAGGCCAGTGCCAGCGGCGTCTGGGCAGCGCGGGTTATCGGCAGACGCAGTGAAAAATAAGGAGGCTGTATAGCAGTATGAATTTTGAGTTTTTCTTCTTTCTTGTGTATATGTCCATAGTGTCCTTTGCAGTGGCATTTCTGGCATATGGCATGGTAGTGCGTTTCATGGGTAAAGATGGCTTCGGCAGCCGTCTGGGACAGATTATCATGGTTCCGGCCTGCATTATCTTCTATGACTTTATCACTATCGCATCCGGTGACTATCGTTATCTGGTAGGCTCCATTCCTTTGGCAGTTATCGCCTTCATCCTCATTTACTATCGCTTCTTTAAAGGCGAAAGCTTTCTGGATGAAAAACCGGCTCCCAGCGAAGTGGCTCAGCTGACCCGCGAAGAGAAAAAATTCAGCAAAAAATCTCAGCGCATCCATAACGCAAGAAAAAATCGTGGCAGAGAATAAAATCCGGCAGGAATTCTGACACGGTTACAGAATATCTATATATAAAATAAAATGATAAGGCAAAGATACAATCTGCAGATACATAATGTGACTGTTATGACGGCAGATGGCTTTAGTTCTTGTGGAGGTGTTTTACTATGTTCAAAAATATCCTTGTTCCTGTAGACGGCAGTGAAGGCTCCTGGCGTGCACTTACCAACGCTATGGAAATCGGTGAAAAATTTGACAGCCAGCTGACAGTAGTAAATGTAATCCAACCGTATAACAATGCAGCTCTTCTGGCAGTTCCTCTGGATAATGCAACCATTACCCAAGGCAACAGCGAACTGGAAAAAGTTGGTGACAGAGTACTGGAAATGGCTCAGGAAAGACTGTCTGCATACAAAGGCAAAGTAGAATACTGCCTCGAAGTAGGCCATCCGTCTGAACGTATCATCGCACTGTCCAAAAAATCCAACTGCGATGCTATCGTTATCGGCAGCCGCGGCTTGTCCGGCATTGCTGAATTCTTCCTGGGCAGCGTAAGCTCCAAGGTTGCTCAGTATGCGGGCGTACCCGTATTGATTGTAAAATAAGATTATGCTTGAGCGGATACTGGTGCCTATCGACGGCACGGAATATTCGTGGCGCGCTTTGGAATATGCGGCAGCGCTGGCTAAGCTCAGCGGCGGCAGTCTGGTGATTATGACTGTGGCTCAGAAGGAGCTGTTCAGCACGGCGGTTATCCAGCAGGGTGACTGTCTGGTAGCGCAGATTGGCGACGAGGTGCTGGATGCGGCGAGAGCGGTAATCAGCGGCAGCGGCGTTTCTGCTTCCTATCTGCTGGAAAAAGGCGGCAATATTGCCGAGCATATCCTGCGGGCCGAAAAAACTGAAAAATGCGATGCTATCGTACTGGGCAGCAGAGGCTTTGGCATGCTGGAAGGGCTGTTTAAAAACAGCGTCAGTCAGGTAATTGTAGAAAATGCCGATGTGCCCGTAACCATCGTGAAATAAGCTTATAAAGCAAAATAAAAAGACACCCGTTAGGGTGTCTTTTTTATTGGTTTTCTTATGTTTACTTCTTAATCACTGCCGGTCTTAAACCGTCAAATTCGCTGATATCAAGCACGCCGCCTTTAGGAATGCTGATAACGTCCTTGTCGCGAGTGCCGTCTAAAAGCTTATACAGTACCTGATATTTGCCGTCGATGTAGTTTAGTGTGCCGTCCAGCATTTCTACCAGCGGCATGATATATTCCTTAACCGGAGTAGTATCGTAGGTGTGGGTGTCGATGATGTAAAAATCAGTAAAGCCGCGATAAATTTTGCGCATGGTTTCAGCGGTAGCTTCAGCGCCTTTTTCAGCCAGCATTTTTTCGTGGTTCAGGGCAGAGGCTTTCATAAAATTCATCCAGCCGTCGGTAAGAAAGATAGCGCCTTCAGGGCGTTTAGCGCCGCTGCCGCTGAGCAGCACGTCGATGCAGTCCATAGTACGGGGCAGGGCAAGGGGAGCAGTGGTGGCTTTCAGACCAACGGTGCTTTTGCCGCAGCCGGAAACACAGATGATGATTTCTTCCGTATCCGGAGCTGCTTCGTCAATATGCTGCTGCAGTACCTGGTGCATGGTTTGCGGGCTGCTGTGCAGCTTTTCGCTTAAAAAATGTACTTCGCCGTCAAAGCCGGTAGCGGCAATGACGGTTTCAAGTTCTTTTTTGAGGGTTACACAGGAATAAATAATACGTTTGGACATGGTTACCTCCAAGGTGATTATGAGTTTAGAATAGATTTGGTTTTGTGTTCTCCTTTGTATTTACTGTATTCATTGTTTTGTTGTTTCTGGTCATATTCATTCTTTTGTGCCCAAGCACTTCGCATGCTCTTTACTCAATCGCATGCTCTGTGTAAGTTCGCGTATGCAGTTCTTTACATCGCTAAAGCTCGTGAGCGAACTGGCGCTCACTTAACAACGAGCCAAGAAAAGGCTTTTTCTTACTTTTTTACAGCGATAGTGGACATAGCGGCTTGAGTATGAAGCTTAAAAATGTATTTGCTGTAAAGCACTAATCTTAACTTACGTTTAAATCTGCGTACTTTCTGCCGAAGACGGTGGGTGAGCCGAAAAGCAGTTTGCATTGTCTGCGATAGCGCCCGGCACGATTTCAACCGGGTGCGGAATGAGTAGGCTCACATCATCCGCGAAAGGCTGTACGAGACAAGAAAAAAGTTTTTCTTCGTCTATTCTTTTTTTAAAAAGAATAGACATGTGTATGAGGCGAAAGGAAAAAGAATGAAAGTAAATACAAAGTCCTATCCAAAAATTTACCTAAAAGAATACTTTAAAACAATAAATTTACTTTTTATTATACAATCATTATAATGAATTTAAAGAGGTTTTAATAAAAAACAGTCAGAAAAGCGTAGCTGTTTTGGCTGATTGATTTGCTGACAGTAGATTTTAAAATATGATAAATATATAGCTGCTGTCATTTTAACAAACAAAAGAAATTCATAAGCTTTGATTTTAAAGATTTGTGAAATTTTTGCTATATATTGTATTCTCAGGCGCTTTTGTTTTACAAAGAGGGCGTTAATAGTGTATACTATTTAAAGAAGATGCTGAGGGCGATGCCCTTATTAAATCTTAAATCCTAATATCTTATTTATGTAGAAAGAAGGGGATCTAATGGTCAAAATGAAAACGATGGACGGCAATACCGCTGCCGCATACGTGTCTTATGCTTTTACTGATGTTGCTGCTATCTATCCGATAACTCCGTCTTCTCCGATGGCGGAAGTTGTTGACGAATGGGCAGCCCAGGGTAAGAAGAATCTTTTTGGTCAGTCCGTTAAAGTTTTGGAAATGCAGTCTGAAGCAGGTGCGGCAGGTGCCGTACACGGCTCTTTGCAATCTGGTGCGCTGACCACCACTTATACGGCTTCTCAGGGCCTGCTGCTCATGATTCCCAATATGTATAAAATGGCAGGCGAGCTTCTGCCGGCAGTATTCCACGTTTCTGCACGTGCACTGGCTACCAGCTCTCTGTCTATCTTCGGTGATCATCAGGACGTTATGGCTGCCCGTCAGACCGGCTTTGCACTGCTGGCTGAAGGCAGTGTACAGGAAGTTATGGATTTGGCTGCTGTTGCGCATCTGTCTGCAATCAAAGGCCGCGTACCGTTTGTAAACTTCTTTGACGGTTTCCGTACCTCTCATGAAATTCAAAAAATCGAAGTTCTGGACTACGAAGATTTGGGCAAACTGCTGGATATGGATGCAGTTGACGCATTCCGCCGCCGTGGCCTGAATCCTGATAACCCGGTTATCCGCGGTACCGCGCAGAACCCTGATATTTACTTCCAGACCCGTGAAGCAGTTAACGGCTACTATGACGCACTGCCGGAAATCGTGGAAGGCTATATGCAGGAAATCAACAAACTGACCGGCCGTGATTACCATCTGTTTAACTATTACGGCGCTGAGGACGCTGAAGAAATTATCATCACCATGGGCTCCAGCACTGAAACCGTGCGTACCGTGGTTGAAAAACTGAACGAACAGGGCCGCAAGGTTGGCGTACTGTGCGTTCACCTGTATCGTCCTTTCAGCATGAAACATTTTATGGCTGCTGTTCCGGCAAGCGTAAAACGTATTGCTGTTCTGGACCGCACCAAAGAACCGGGCGCTTTCGGCGAACCGCTGTATCTTGATGTACGCGCAGCCTTCTACGCATCTGACCGCAACCCGATGATTATCGGCGGCCGTTATGGCTTGGGTTCCAAAGACCTGGTACCGGCAGATATCGTAGCTGTATTTGATAATCTGGCTGCTGCTGAACCGAAAAACAATTTCACCATCAGTATTACTGATGACGTTACCGGCACTTCTCTGCCTGTAAGCGGTGACTTTGACGTTACTCCGGCCGGCACCAAAGCCTGCAAGTTCTGGGGCCTTGGCAGTGACGGTACTGTTGGCGCTAACAAGAGCGCTATCAAGATTATCGGCGACTACACCGATATGTACGCTCAGGGCTATTTCTCTTACGACAGTAAGAAATCCGGCGGCGTAACCGTTTCCCATCTGCGTTTCGGTCATACCCCGATTATGGCTCCGTATCTGATTAATGCAGCTGATTTTGTTGCTGTACACAACCAGTCCTACGTTTATAATTATGACGTTACCGCTGGTCTGAAAAAAGGCGGCACTTTCCTTTTGAACTGCACCTGGACTGCAGAAGAACTGGAAGAACACCTGCCCGGACAGATTAAACGCTATATTGCTAAAAACGATATTAAATTCTATATTATCGACGCTGTAAAAATTGCCCAGGAAATCGGCCTCGGCGGACGCATCAACATGATTATGCAGTCTGCATTCTTCAAACTGGCTGACATCATTCCGCTGGCTGACGCTGTTAAATATCTGAAAGAAGCTGTAGAACATTCCTACGGCAAAAAAGGTCAGAACATCGTTGACATGAACAACGCTGCTATCGATCAGGGCATCAACGCTATTACCGAGGTTACCGTTCCGGCTGCCTGGGCAGAAGCAGAAGATTCCCATAAAGCTGAAGCTACCGGCAATAAATTTATCGACGAAGTGCTCGTTCCCATGAACAGACTGGAAGGCGACAAACTGCCTGTAAGCACTTTCGTGGAAGAACATGCTGACGGTACTTTCCCGAGCGGTACTGCTGCTTACGAAAAACGCGGCATCGCTATCAACGTGCCCGAATGGCAGATTGATACCTGTATCCAATGCAACCAGTGCGCATTTGTCTGCCCGCACGCTGCTATCCGTCCGGTACTGATGACCGAGGAAGAAGCTGCGAAAGCACCGGCAAGCCTGCCGTCCAAAGACGCTATCGGCGCTAAAGGTTTGAAATTTGCTATCACCATTTCTCCGCTGGACTGCACCGGCTGCGGCAACTGCGCTCAGGTATGCCCGGCTCCCAAAGGCAAAGCACTCGTTATGAAACCGCTTGATACCCAGGTTGCCAAGACTGTAAACTGGAATTATGCAATGAAAGAAGTTCAGCATAAACCCAATCCGATGAGCAAGCTGACCATGAAAGGCATCCAGTTTGAACAGCCGCTGCTCGAGTTCTCCGGCGCATGCGCAGGCTGCGGAGAAACTCCGTATGCTAAGCTGATTACCCAACTGGTAGGCGACCGCATGATGATTGCCAATGCTACCGGCTGTACCTCTATCTGGGGCGCAAGTGCTCCGTCCATGCCGTACACCAAGAACTGTGCAGGCCATGGCCCCAGCTGGGCTAACTCCCTGTTCGAGGATAACGCTGAATACGGCCTCGGCATGTATCTGGGCGTAAAACAATCCCGTGAACGTGTTGCTGACATGGTAAGAGCAATGCCTGTTGACCAGGCTCCGGAAGATTTGCGCAAAGCGCTGACTGATTGGCTGGAAAACATGAATGTAAGTGAAGGCACCCGTGAACGTGCTGACGCACTTACTGCTGCACTGGAAAAATACAAAGACGGCTGCGAAAAATGCGCTGCTCTGTATAAAGAAAGACAATTCTTCGTTAAACGCAGCCACTGGATCTTCGGCGGCGACGGCTGGGGCTATGACATCGGCTACGGCGGACTTGACCATGTACTGGCATCCGGCGAGAACGTAAATGTTATGGTCTTCGATACCGAGGTATATTCCAATACCGGCGGCCAATCCTCCAAATCTACTCCGACTGCGGCAATCGCTAAATTTGCTGCCAGCGGCAAAAAGACCAAAAAGAAAGATCTGGGCATGATGGCTATGAGCTACGGCTATGTTTATGTAGCGCAGGTAGCTATGGGCGCTGACAAGAACCAGACTCTGAAAGCTATTGCCGAAGCAGAAGCTTATGATGGTCCGTCCCTGATTATCGCTTATGCTCCGTGTATCAACCACGGCCTCAAAGTAGGTATGGGCTGCAGCCAGCTGGAAGCAAAACGCGCTGTTGAAGCAGGTTACTGGGCTAACTACCGTTACAACCCGGATCTGAAAGAACAGGGTAAGAATCCGTTCATTCTGGATTCCAAAGAACCTACTGCTGACTTCCGTGAATTCCTCATGGGCGAAGTTCGTTATTCCTCCCTGCAGAAGATGTTCCCGGAAACTGCTGAAGCTCTGTTTGAAAAGACCGAAGCTGACGCTAAGGAACGCCTGAATAACTACAAAAAACTGGCAGAACAGCAATAATCTGTCTGAAAGCTGAAAAACCGGCTCCGTAAGGGGCCGGTTTTATTTTGCACATTAAATAGAGATTTTGTTAAGTTTAATTAATGCTTTTTTATACAGTACGCCATTACAGGAAACTACTTTTTGCAAGTCTGATTTAGCTTCTTTATTATTTTGTAGTTCCATATAAATTAACGCACGTTGGTAGTAATATCTTTCTTCCCAGTCGAGTGGATAAATACGGTCTAAAGGAAGATTATGCTGTTTGTGAAATTTAACATCATTTAATTGAATTTTTATAGCTTGATTTATATTGTCTAATGCTTGCTGATAATTATTTAATTTAAAATAAGCCATGCTTTTCCAATAAAACCCTTCACAATGATAAGGATTTATATTAATTATTTGAGAAGCATAGTCTATACAAGCTGCATAATTTTTTAAATAATAGTATGCTTCTGCTACATTTGTATAATAATAGAAATCTGCTTTTGAAATTTGCATTTGTTGCAGAAAATCTTCCAGTGCCAGATAATATTGCTGGGTTTGTAAATATAGTTTTCCTCTTGCTGTTAAAATATTGTCAGACCAATTATCTTGTATTAATTTTGTGTAATCATCAATTGCTTCGTCGTATTTTTTCATTTTTGTATAGAGCTCAGCACGGTTTTCTATTAAATTAGGGTTTCTATATGAAGATAATTTTATAGACTGATTTAAGTCATGGAGTGCAGTTTCATAGTTTCCTAAATTATTATTAAGTTGATATGAGCACCAGTAAGCATTTTTAGAAGGTGATGTTACACATATGTCTGATATTTTTGTAGAATAAAATTTTAAAATTGACGTGTCTTTGGAATAATAAAATAATTCACTTAGTTTACTCCATGCTTCGTTATTTTCAGCATTTAAAAGTACAGCATTATAATAAGCATCAATCATTTTTGTATAGTTGTTGCTTTGGTATTTGTAATATAAATCTCCTTTTATTCTATAAAAGTCACTTTTTATAAGATTATCGCTACTACTCTCAATTAATAGATTACATGTTTTCAAATTTTTGGATATATTGTTTTTGGAGATATCTGCTTTAAATTTTTCATAAATTGCAGAGAGTTCAGTATCATTAGTAGACTGTTTTTCAAAGTAGGAATTTACATACCAGGGATTGAAATGGATGACATAAATTTTGGCTTGAGCATTCGTAGTTGTAGGTAAAAAAAGTGAGAAGATACAGATAAATACTAAAATTAGGTTTTTCATGAATATCCCTCCTTCATATTACTATTTTAATTTAAAGATATATTTATGTATATAAAATAAGAAATGAAGCAAGTATAAAGTTTATTGGTGAAATAAAATGTAATAATTGTTATATAATTTAATGATGTATTTAAATCTTTATTTCACAAACTTGTTACCTCTTTGACCTACTTTGGTCATAATAGTTTGGTATTATATAGACATGGAAGCAAGGACCTCCAAATGAAGTGGAAGACAGGTGATACAATGCATGTCAAGATACTTGGGCCGATGACTAAGCAGGCGGAAGTGCTGCTGCAGAATACTGCCGTTGCTTTGAAGAAGCTGAAGATGAAAGCTACATTTGAAAAGGTTTCCGAATTCCGTAAAGTGGCAGCTTATGGAGCTATTGCCCTGCCGGCGCTGGTTATTGACGACAGACTGATTTCAGTAGGCAGCGTGCTGAATGTGGAGGAAGCAATGGCTTTGCTCAGACAGCTGCAATAAACAACATCTTTTCATCATACACCTCTCCTTTTTAGTTGCGTCACACGGTCTGTGTGGCGCAATTTTTTTGTTTTTTTTACTCCTTTTTTGCCTATACTGTTATCTGAATTTCCTGTATAATAAATTTAACATTGATTTAACAATGGGTACAGGGTTTTACTGTATAATAAAGTTAACAATAATTTAACAGAAATTTAACAGGTATTTTACAGGAGGAGAAAATGACTGTTTATTTGTTCACCTTTTTAGGCGGTATCGCACTGTTCTTATACGGCATGCAGCTGATGGGCGATGGCTTACAGAAAGCTGCGGGTGCAAAATTACAGAAGGTACTGGAAACCATGACCGGCGTATTGGCGCTTGGTGTACTTTTAGGCGCGGTAGTTACAGCGGTGCTGCAGTCAAGCAGTGCGACGACAGTTATGACTATCGGTCTGGTTAATGCAGGTCTTTTAACATTAAAGCAGGCCTTTGGCGTTGTTATGGGTGCCAATATCGGTACTACCATGACTGCACAGCTCATTGCCTTCAAGCTTACTGACTATGTAACCTTGATGCTTTTTGTCGGCTTTATTATCCAGCTCGTTTCCAAACGCAGACGCGGCAAGTACATCGGTCAGGTTATCCTGGGCTTTGGCGTGCTGATGCTGGGTATGGATATGATGGGCAAGGCAGTTATGCCTCTGCGTGAATATGAAGGCTTTACTGATTTTATCAGCAGATTCTCTGATAATCCGCTGCTCGGCATTGGCGTCGGCCTGGTAATGACCGTGCTGATTCAGTCCAGCAGTGCTACTATCGGTATTTTGATTGCTATGGCCAGCCAGGGACTGATTTCTCTGGAAGGTGCTATCCCCGTACTCTTGGGTGATAACATCGGTACCTGCATTACTGCGGTACTGGCTTCTCTGCGTGCCAATACTACGGCTAAGCGTGTTGCGCTGGCGCATGTTATGTTTAATACAGTTGGTACGATTATATTTGTAACCTTTATGTCCCTGTTTGTTAAACTGGTGCTGTCTGTTTCTCCGGAAGGCGATATCGCCCGCCAGATTGCCAACGCGCATACAGCATTTAACGTTATCAACACTCTGCTGTTCATGCCCTTTGCAGGTAAGTTCATCCAGCTGATTGAAAGACTGCTGCCGAATAAAGGCGAAATTGTTTCCATGCGTCCTGTGTATTTGGATGAAGCAATGCTGAAAACTCCGTCCATCGCTATGAGCCTGGCGGTAAAAGAAGTTGTCCGCATGGGTAATCTGGCCCGCAAGAATATGGGTATGGCACTTGATTCTATCAGCAAGTATGATGAAGGCAAGGTTAAGTATGTAATGGAACACGAGCCTGTTGTCGATGCTTTGGAAACCGATATTACCTGCTATCTGACCGAGATGAGCGAAACTCAGATGAGTGAAGACCTCAGTGCGCGTCATACTGGCCTTTTGCATGCCTGCAACGATATTGAACGTATCGGCGACCATGCGGAAACCTTGGCGAAGAAATCACGTACTATTTTTGAAGATGAAGTAAACTTCTCTGATGAAGCGAAAGAAGAGCTCAAGCATCTGAGCGAGCTGGTAATGGCAGCCAGCGGCAAGGCTCTGGAAGCTTTGGAGAAAAACGATAAAAACATCGCTGCCGAAGCGATTACCATGTGCCGTCAGGTAAAGGCATATCAGAAGGAAGTACGTAAAAACCATATTGTACGTCTGAATGAAAAACGCTGCGAGCCTATGGCCGGCTTTGTTATGCTGGAACTTTTGATTAACATGAAGCGTGTTTCTGACCATTCCAAGAACATCAGCCAGATTGTACAGGGTACTTTCTAAACAATATTAAAATAGTTTACAGGATGATATTTGCTGACTGCAGGTATCATCCTGTTTGTATTTGTCGGGAAAGGAGATGCAGCATGCTGATAAGCGCCAGCCGCAGGACTGATATACCTGCCTTTTATGCAGAGTGGTTTTTTAACCGTATTAAAGAAGGCTATGTACTGGTACGCAATCCTATGAATGCGCACCAGGTCAGCCGCATTGATTTGCGCCCGGAGGTAGTGGACGGTATCGTCTTTTGGACAAAGAATCCGCTGCCCATGCTGGACAGACTGAACGAACTTAAAGATTACATGTATTATTTTCAGTTTACGTTAAACGCGTACGGGCAGGATGTAGAAAGCCATGTTCCTTCCAAAAGCAAGGTTGTTATACCTGCCTTTCAGAGGCTTGCCGATATTGTTGGGCCGGAGCGGGTTGTCTGGCGTTATGACCCGATTTTTTACAGTGATAAGTACGATTTTGCTTATCACATCCATTATTTTGCTAAGCTGGCCGAGAAGCTTGCGCCTTACACCAAAAAGTGTACTATCAGCTTTTTAGATTTATACCGCAGCGCAGCTAAAGCAGTACAGAATTTTAAGCTGCATGACCCCAAAGCGCCGCTCTTGACAGGTACTTTAGGGGCAGAGGATAAGGTGACGGAAAGAAAGATGAAGTCCTGCAGGATGAGTCAGACTGCGTTTGATTTTTAGTTGTATAAATAATAAAGCGTAAGCCTTGAAGGGCTTACGCTTTTTGTTTGCAGTATTATAAATTGTTTATTTCTTCCCGCAGCTGCTTGAGAAAACGGCAGACATGGAAGCCGTCGCAGACGGCGTGGTGTACCTGGACGGACAGGGGAATGAGGGTGCGCTCGTCCTGCTCCATAAACTTGCCGAAGGTGAAGATGGGCAGCAGGTAGGTGCTGCCTTTAGGCAGGTTAAGGTTAAAGCCGGTAAAGCTTTCCCACGGTACCATGGAAACGGGGAAGCTGTTAGGCGGCGTATTTGGCTTGCCTTCAATAGCAAGTATAGTGCCGTATTCTGTCAAATCGCGTTCATAGGCAGCGGCAAAATCGCTGTAACTGCCTGTAACTTCTGTCCAGAGATTAGTAAAGGTTTCCGTTTCAGGCTGAAAAACTGTATAGCAGGGCAGCATTTCGCTGAAAATGCCGGGACGTCCTTCGCTGTCTAAAGCCGTGCGGAACTGGGGAAACTGATTGACGGTGCGGGTCAGCGCATACAGCAGCGCCGGATACAGGCGCAGGTGCTGCTTTCTGATATGAGTAATGTCGATGTTCGCAGTCAAACTGTAGGTACAGGGAATCTCGTGCAGGTAATGCTCAAAAAAAGTGCGGCGGGGCCAGCTTGCCAAATCAATAAGGGTAAATTCAGCCATGTTTTCCTCCATTATAATATGCTTGTGAAAGTAAAAAGGACGGCGGCGCCGTCCATAGTGTCAGTATGATCTTTTTCCCAGTTCGGGGTGCGCGCAGGGTTTAAGCTGCAGGCGCTGCACCATGCGGACTGCTTCCTCGAGTGGCAGGTCGGTAGTGCTGCCCTGGCGTTCCATAATGCAGAAGGGGTCTTCGCTGCCTACTTCGCCGCCGGGAAGATAAATATATTCGCTGTTGTCAGTATCGCCAAAGACGATACCAGCCAAGAGCTGTTCAGCTGTGATTTTAGACATAACCAATCTCTCCGGGAGTTAGAATTGTTTTTAGCGTTTTATATAGATTTTATTTGGAATATTCGATATCTGCTGCATTTTTACAGACACTGCGGACTGTTCTGCGTACTGATTGCCGGAGACGGTGGGTGAGCCGGTAAGCACCTTGCTCTGACTGTCGATAGCGGCCGGCACGGTTTCAACCGGGCGCGGAATGAGTAGGCTCACAGCATCCGCGAAAGGCTGACGAACAAAAAGAAGTTTTCTTGGCTCGTTCTTTTTTAAAAGAATGAGCATAAGCAGAACAGCAAAAAGAACGAACAAGTAAAGATAAAGAAAGATTTATCAGAACATGCGGCGCTTCCACAGCAGGTAGCCGGCAAAACCGGAAACGCAGAGGGCTACGCTCAGTACAATCATAAAGCCGTAGGGGTTTTCAGCAAAGGGAACTTCCACGTTCATGCCCCACAGACCGGAAATCAAAGTAGGAATCGCCAGAATAATGGTAACGGAAGCCAAGAATTTCATGACTAAGTTCAGGTTATTGCTGATGATGCTGGCGAAAACTTCCATCATGCTGTTTAAAATGTGGCTGTACATTTCAACCATCTCGACAGCCTGTTTATATTCGATAATAACGTCTTCCAGCAAATCTTCGTCTTCTTCATATAATTTGACGATGTGCTGGGACTGGGTCGCGCTGCGCAGACGCAGCAGCTTTTCCAGAATAATGTAGTTGCCGCGCAAAGAGGTGGAGAAGTAGGTCAGAGATTTCTGCAGATCCAGCAGGTTAAACAGCTCGGAGTTCTGCATGGATTGACGCAGGTGCTGCTCCAATTCATCGGTACGGCGGATAATGATACGGATATATTTCAGGTACAAGGTCGCCGATTTATACAGAATCTGGAACAGGAAGCGCGTCTTTTTAAAGGTGGAGAACAGACGGCTGTTGTGAGCCGCGAAGTCTGCCGTAACGGCGTTAGGCTCCAGACATACGGTGACGATGTGATTTTCGGTAATGATAATGCCCAAAGGCAGGGTGTCATAGTCTTTGTTGCTGCGCAGAAAAGGAATATCCACGAGGACGAGAATCTGGTCGTCTTCGATTTCGATACGGGATTTTTCTTCTTCGTCCAGTGCGGCGGTGAGAAAATCCATCTGGATATTGGTGGCAGCGGCTATTTCCTGCAGTTCCTCCTCAGAAGGGGCCACAGCGTCTATCCAGCTGCCTTTTTCCAAAGTGCTGATTTCCAGTTCGTCCAGACTGTTATCCGAACTTTTTACAATTTTGTACATCGGTGACTCCTCCTTTCGTCAGGGCAGATACTCAGGGTTTATAAATGCTCAAGGATGGCTTGCGCCAGCTGATCGCCGCAGCTGGTAGGGCGGCTGCCGCATTTTACGCCGCGCAGCAGTTCGGCAACTTTCTGGGCTTCCATGCCTTCAACCAGTTTGCCGATGGATTTGAGGTTGCCGGGGCAGCCTCCCACAAAGCTGACGTTGTGCAGTTTGCCGTCGATGATATCGAAGCTGATGCTGCGGGAACAGGTTCCGCTGGTTTGATAGGTATACATAACGGCCTCCTTGCTTACTGTTTAGGATGGGTGCATTTGTGCACTCTTTCAATTATAACTTAAAAAATTCGACATGAACAGTCAAAATCCTGTCAGTGGTACGTTTTTGTAAAAAATTTTGCATATGTTTTACATAAAGAAAGAATTTTAGCAGGATGCTTTCATTTTGCAGCGAATATTGCTATAATGAGGATAATTTATTACCGGATTTGGTAGTATGGTAGCGCCGCAGGAGCGGCAAGGATTTTTGCAGGATTGCAGTATTTTGTAGCATGGAAGTGAGGTAGTTATTTATGTCTGTTCAATTATTTATCGTGTGTCTGTACATTGCTATGCTGTTCGGCATCAGCTTCTGGGTGAAGCGGCGTGCCGACAAGGGCTCGACAGAGTACCTGTTTGCCGGACGCAAGCTGGGTACGGGCCTGATTGCAGTTAATATTACGGGGCTGGCCGTAGGCGCGGCTTCTACTGTAGGTGTAGCGGAAAACGCTTTCAAGGTCGGCATGGCGGCCGGCTGGTATAATGCAGCCTGGGCGGCAGGTGCCATAGTTATGGGCCTGGCAGCGGCAGGCAAGCTGCGCGCCATGCAGGTTTCCACTATCCCGGAATTTTTTGAGAAATACTACGATACCAAGGGACGCGTTATCAGCGCGGTTGGCCTTGTTATCATTATGTGCGTTATTACTGCTTTGCAGTACCTGGCAGGCGGCGCTATCCTGGCTTCGCTGCTGCCGGATATTTTCAGCTTCCACGGCGGTATGATGATGAGTGCCGTGGTGTTTATCGGCATTACCCTTATCGGCGGCCTGTGGTCCAGCGGCTTGTCCAATATGGTCAGCGTTATTTTAATCTACCTGGGCGTTTTATACTCCTGTCTTACTGCTGTAAGCAAGGCAGGCGGCATGGCAGCTATTACCGCAGCTTTGCCCGATGCGTCCGTGATGCTTGACCCGCTGGGCGGCATTCCGATGGCAGTTATTATCGGCTGGTTCATCGTTATGATTACTCAGGCGATTACGGCGCAGGGACCTGTGCAGATTGCCTGCGGTGCCAAAAATGCCAAGACAGCGCGCAACGGCTTTGTACTGGGCGGCCTTCTGATTTTCCCTATCGGCTTTTTATGCGCTGTGCTGGGTATTGTGGCTAAGGTGCAGTTCCCCGATATTACCGCTACTATGGCGCTGCCGCAGGTTGTTATGAGCCTGAATCCGGTAGCGGCAGGCGTAACGCTGGCGGCTTTGTGGGCAGCGGATGTTTCTACCGCCTGCACCATTCTTTTAGGTGCCGGAACACTGTTTTCTCAGGATATTTACAAGCGTTTCATCAATCCGTCCATCAGCGATGATAAATTTGTTAAAATAAACCGTCTGACCATCTTCGTGGTGGGACTTGTTACCCTGTGGTTTGCCTTTAACGCCGCAGGCATCTTAAAAACCATGATTGCCGGACTGTCCATGACTACGGCGCTGACCTGCGTGTTCCTCTTTACGGTGTTCGCACCGGGACTGTGCCGCAAGAGCAGTGCTTTCTGGACAACGCTGGCAGGCCTTATCGGTATCGTGGTCTGGGAATTTGTACCGGCGCTGCATGTACTGAGCCATGTTATTTACTTTGAATGGCTGCTGTGCATCGGAGTATTTTTGCTGGTAGCAGTGCTGGATAAGGAAAGAATCAAAGAAGTTACAGTAAGAGAAGAGGAATAAACAGATGCAGGAAGCAAACAGAAGTATGTTCAGCAGTGTTGATATAGGCCGTGCGGCTCTGCGTATCGCTCTTACCGCTACCCGTCAGGAGGAGCTGAAGGTGAAGGAGATTATGGGCAAGCAGGGCATCCGTACCACGGCGGTTGATTTCGGCGGCGAGTTTATGCCCTCCGTAGTCAAGATTATTGAGCGTGCCGTAGTAGCTGCCCAGCGTCAGGGCCTGGTAAGCGAAACCCATGTAGGCGCAGGCGCGGTTGCAGGTGCGGCGCATGCTGCTATCGAGCAGGTAATGCGCAAGGCGGCAGGCTTCAACGTAGGCGGCAAAATCGGTCTGGCACGCTGCGGCGAGCATCTGTGCGTCGCTATCTTTATGGGCGTAGGCGTACTCAATCTTAATGAAATGTGTGTAGGGCTGGCGCATCGATCGCTGGCCGGTGATGAATAGAAAGTCTGCGTAAAGGAGAAACGTATGAACATTATCGACGTTATCGGTCCGGTGATGATCGGACCATCCAGTTCCCATACAGCGGGCGCAGTACGGCTGGGGCTTCTGGCTGCCGGCATTTTAGGCTCACGGCCGGCAGTGGCGGAAATCCATCTGCACGGCTCCTTTGCGGAAACCTACCGCGGCCACGGCACCGATATGGCGCTATTGGCAGGGCTCATGGGCTGGAAGCCGGATGACGAGCGTATTCCCGAAGCGGAAAAATACGCGGCAGAGTGCGGTATGCGCTATGCCTTCCATAAAATTGACTTAGGCAACCTTACCCATCCCAATACGGTACTGTTCCGTCTGACGGATGCGGCAGGCAGCAGCTGCGAGATTATCGGCTCTTCCGTAGGCGGCGGCCAGGTGAAGGTAACCTCCATCGACGGCTTCCCCGTGGAGCTGACAGGCAGACTGCCCGCTATTTTGACGCTGCACGAGGATAAACGGGGCGTAATCGCGCTGGTCAGCAGTACGCTGGCTAACGGGGGCGTCAATATTGCCACCATGCGTCTTTTCCGCAACGACAGAGGCGGCACGGCTTCCATGGTTATCGAATGTGACCAGGATGTACCGCCATGCATCATCAATCTCATCGGCGCGCTGGAGCAGATTCATTCTGTACGCTTTATCGCCGGTGTTTTGTGAGGTAGCCCATGAAAAACGATAAGCTTTCATTAAACAGATGGATTGCCGAGGCTGAAGCTAAAGGACAGTCTTTGCAGGAATATCTGGTGGAATATAATATGCAGCAGCTGGAATGTGACCGCGAGCAGCTTTTAAATAAGATGAAGGAAATGCTGCGCGTCATGCGTCAGTCCATTGAATTTGGCCTGACGGGCGTGCGTTCTCACAGCGGGCTGACAGGCGGCGACGCCAAAAAACTGCAGCAGGCCAAGTCCTGCGATTTATTAGGCGAGAAAGCGCGTGATGCGGTAATCTTTGCCATGGCCGTAGGCGAATGCAACGCGGCTATGGGACGCATCGTGGCAGCACCGACGGCAGGCGCCAGCGGTGTATTGCCGGGTGTTTTCTTTGCGCTGGAAAAGCATTATAATTTAAGTGAGGAAACGCTGGCTGAAGGTCTGGTCGTGGCAGGCAGTATCGGTCTTGTCATCGGCGACAGGGCTTCCCTTGCCGGTGCGACCGGCGGCTGTCAGGCAGAATGCGGCAGCGCTGCGGCTATGGCGGCAGGTGCGGCAACAGCCATGCTGGGAGGTACTCCAGCGCAGGTTGGCACGGCAGCAGCTATTGTTTTCAAAAATATCCTGGGACTGGTATGCGATCCGGTTGCCGGACTGGTAGAAGTGCCCTGCATTAAACGCAACGGCTCCTGTGCATTGCAGGCGCTGGCAGCGGCAGAGCTTGCTCTCTGCGGCATCGGCAGCTTCATTCCGGCAGACGAGGCCATCGACGCTATGAAGCGCGTCGGTGACGCCCTGCCCTGTGCCCTCAGAGAAACTGCGGGCGGCGGTATGGCTACTACGCCTACGGCGCTGGCCTGGGCGAAAAAATATTTCAGCCAGGATAAAGATAAATAATAAAGGAGAGCGGTAATTATGCAAACAATCAGTACAGAAAGAGCTCCAAAAGCATTAGGTCCTTATTCTCAGGCCGTACTGGCAGGTGCAAACCTGTATATTTCCGGTCAGATTGCTATCAATCCGGAAACCGGCGAAATGGTACAGACCAGCATCGAGGCGGAAACCGAGCAGATTTTCAGCAATATCGAGGCTATTTTGACGGAAGCAGGTTACAGATTTATGAATGTTGCCAAAGTTACCGTCTTTACTACCGATATGGCTTATTTTGACGCTGTAAACAAGGTTTATGCCGGTTATTTTAAAATGGCCCCGCCGGCACGTTCCTTTGTACAGGTAGCTGCACTGCCTAAAGGAGCACGCCTGGAAATCGAAGTTGTAGCTGTAAAATAAGAATTTTGAAAAAAATTATAAAAACACTTGACGTACAGGTTACTGTATAGTATAATAACACCTGTCGCCAAGCTATTGAGTTTGGATACAATTTGGTGGCTGTGGTGAAGCGGTTAACACGGCGGATTGTGGCTCCGTTACGCGAGGGTTCGAATCCCTCCAGTCACCCCACCTTGTAACCTGAAATTGGGGCGTAGCCAAGTCGGTAAGGCACGGGACTTTGACTCCCGTATCGTTGGTTCGAGTCC
>ERZ791801.807-NODE-807-length-25525-cov-27.328033_pt1 | contig 25525 bp, 26 predicted proteins | sample MGYA00510309_ERZ791801 | MGnify/ENA primary metagenome ERZ791801 (study PRJEB30046, sample SAMN00791979) | human gut metagenome | study: EMG produced TPA metagenomics assembly of the A metagenome-wide association study of gut microbiota in type 2...
AACTGTGTTAAACTATTATTATTATAGCCTGACACAGTTTATTTTACACTCTCGATTTTGATTATTATGAGGGGTAGTACCTCGAACAACTTTATAATTATCTGAATATTAATGAAGCGGAACACTGCCTAATCACCATTTCCTATACGCCTTTGTCTTGCGCCCAACGCAGGATGAAGGCTTTTCTTTTTTCAGCGGTATGCTCCGCCTTCAGCACCTCCTTCGCTTCGCTCTCCGCACCTTTGGCTTTTGCAATCTCTCAGGCGTGAGAGTCAATAACGAAAGGTAGCCAATCCCGATTTTCAAAGGAGTAAGGCGTGGCGCACCGCCTTTCCTGCACTTTGTGCATCTTTCCTATGCTGTTATCTTGGTAGCTTGCTCCACCGTCACATGCAATGTCTGTGGACGAATCGGCTTTTTATTCGCCACCCAAATGACAAGTATTCATATATGATGAAAGGCAAAGATTATGAGCAATACCAAGAAGTCTTAAAAGAGATACACGAGTCAAGGAATTCTGATTCTGAAGAAGAGTAAGCTTCGCTATGCGCCATGCACTCGACTATATACAAGCCAAGTAACAATATACTCTTGACAGATTGTTTCGCTTGTTATGTATTCCTGCATAACGTCACCAGCGACACCGTGCATCCTTTCGGGCTTCAAAGTAATAATACGTTCATCTCAGCAAACATTTGTTGACCACCTCCTCGTCGGCAGGCAACCATTTCACCGAGCCTAGCTGCTCTTTTGTGAGCCAACGTGCAGCCTCGTGCTCAAGCAACGTAAGACCACCGTTTACCACCTCACAAATGAAGCAATGCATGGTTAGATGAAACTTAGGATAGTCCCACTCCACAGTTGTGAGCTTTTCTCCCACCCTAATGTCCGTGACAAGCTCCTCTCTGATCTCTCTGCGAAGAGCTTCTTCAGCCCCTTCGCCTTCTTCAACCTTTCCACCGGGAAACTCCCACCAGTCTTTCCATTCACCATATCCTCTTTGTGTGGCAAACACCTTATTGCCATCACAAATTATGGCAGCCACAACCTCCACATTTTTTCGTTCTTTACACATCGTTTAAAAGCAGTTATAAAAAATCGTCATACGGCTCTCGGAACCAGCATTATACAGCACTCAAGAAGCTAGGGAGAATGGGCTGATGCGTTCTCCAGCTTATCTTCATTGGCTTGTCGCCCTTAGAGCTGATATAGTCTATCAGACCGAAGCAGATAAACGGACAGGTGTTGCCAAACCCGTCTTGCTTGTTCTCGCGCACGAAGAGCAGAAACTTCTTTCCGTTCTCCTTTTGTCTTACATAGCGCCCACCCCTGCCGGCGTGTGTGTCGGTGTTTTTCGACTCCCAATGAAACTCGTTTTCGCTGACAACATAATCGTTATACATCGTCTCGGCAGAAAAATCTTTGTCCGATTTGTTAAGAGTTACAAAGAATAGTTCGGTGTTCAGCTCATCTATATTGAAAACGCCAGCTACCGATCCTTGCATTTTCTTGTCTGCCGTCTGACGGTCAAAAATGGCAAACACCTCCTCACGCGTGTAGCAGCCATACTGTTCAAGCGTTGCAGGCATTCCTTCACCCACGGCAAAGGTCTTTTTGCCTACATTAGCCACAAGATAATTGGTAAGTTCCAACACCTCGGCCACGAACACAGGATAATGTGCCAATCGTGCCAATGCCTCGCCTATGCTCTTCACGCCAACCTTGCTTATCTTGTCGCCAAACAAGCTGTAATAAAGCATCACAGCAAAAGTTTCTTCTTGTTTGCCGTCACAGGTCAAGCGGCCCTTTGCCTTCATGACCTTGCGTATGAAGTGGATATACGCCAAACTGTTGACGTGCACCAAATTGCCAATTCCCTTTGTAAAACGTTTCGTGTTCTCGTCCTCGGCATACACACATAGGCCCGCCTCTTTCTTAAGACTCGACCAGCAGTTGCCTCCCTTATAAATCAGGCGAATGTCCTGCCCGTTGTTGGCGATAAACTCGCCAAGCGACGGCAAAGAGGTGTAGGTGCGCAGCTCCTTCACAAGACGCTTCTTGTTATAGATTGCAGCCTTAATGTTCTGCAACACATAGTCTCGGGCCTTCTCCTCCATGTGTATGGTACACCCATGAGGCAAAAGCGTGAACCCGTTCTTCACCTGTTCTGCCACGCTCTTGTCTGTTCGTGTGAGCAGACTTCTGAAACGGCTGGCAAAATCGTATTTCTTGTTTAGCTGGGCAACAAAATCGAAGACCGTGAGTTGCTGTTTGCCAGGATAAAGACGAAGGCCACGACCCAACTGCTGCAAGAAGACGGTTAACGACTCGGTTGGACGCAGGAACAGCACGGTATCGACAGAAGGAATGTCCACACCCTCGTTAAAGATGTCTACAACAAAAAGATAGTTTATCTCGCCCTTAGCCAACTGCTTGTTGAGCGTTTGACGCTCCTCATCGTTGTCTGACGTAAGAAAAGCGGCCTTCAAACCCACATCACAAAACCGCTCAGCCATGTATTGAGCATGGCGCTTTGTGGCACAAAACGCCAGCGCCCTGCAGCCGTGCTCGTCGGGCAGATAATATTGCAGACGGTTCACAATAAGCCCCACGCGCTCCTTGTTGCAAAGCTTTTCTGTAAGCTTGGTAGCCACATAACGGTCTCCCTGCATAAGCTCATCGTCGGTAAGGTCAGTATCGTCACTTATGCACAAATATTGAAATGGTGTAAGCAATCCCTCGTCAAGAGCTTTTGGCAGACGTATCTCAGCGCTTATCTGGTTGTCAAAATCGGGGAGCAAGCTCACTCCATCCATACGCTCTGGCGTGGCCGTGAGACCTATGAGCAGCTGCGGCTTAAACTGGTCAAGAAACGTTCTGTAGCTGTCAGCCACAAGGTGATGAGCCTCATCAATGACAATATAGTCATAATAGTTGTCGGGCAGGCGGCTGAAGATGCTGTCAAACTTTGAGTTGAAAGTCTGAACAGACACAAACAGGTGGTCAATGCCATTGACAGGGCGCGAGTCGCCCACCCACACATCACCAAAGTTGGCGTTTTGCAACACGCTCCTATACGTAAGCCTCGACTGCTTCAGGATCTCCTGTCTGTGCGCAATGAACAGCAACCTGTGTTTGCCGTCTGTCTGCTCCGTAAACAGCTTATAGTCGAAAGCCGAAATGACAGTCTTGCCTGTGCCAGTGGCGGCCACGACAAGGTTGCGCTTGACCCCTCCTTCGCGAATGGCGCAAAGCCTGTCCAAAATCTGCTTCTGGTGAGGCAGAATGGTATATTTGCTCAGCACATCAGTTGCAATCTTGGGCATTCTGATTCTCTCCAGCTCCTTGTAGAGCTTGTCAACGCCGCCCACACGAAAGTCTTCAAAGTTGTTGCTGTTCCAATATATGTTAAACGTGGCAAGTGCAGCATCTATAATGTGCGGATTTTCAACGTTCGTAACACGAATGTTCCATTCCAGACCATCTGTCTGCGCCGACTTTGACAGGTTGCTCGACCCTATATAAGCCGTGCTGAAACCTGAGTTGCGCTCAAAGATATACGATTTTGCGTGCAAGCGCTCAATCTCCGTGTTATAGGAAATGCGTATCTCCGTGTTTGGCAGTCCGGCCAGCCGTTCCACAGCCTTGGCATCTGTAACGCCACAATAGGTCGTCGTAATGATGCGTAGCCTGTGCTTGCTGTTGTTACAGAAGCGTTTCAGCTTGTCGTATATAAGGTTAACGCCCGACAACTTCAGAAACGATACAATCATGCAAATGCTGTCAGCGCTCTCTATGTCGCGCTCAATTTCGCTGCTTAGCGACACGCCGCCATGACCACCTGTGAATAGGTTGCTCGTTCGGAAGCCCGTCAGCGGCCTAACCAATGTTTGTTTTGTGGCCTTCAGCCGAGACTCTTCTTGAAGCGACACAACAGCCGAGAGCATCTGCTTGTCGTCTGCCAACTTCTCATCATCATCTTCTCCAAGAAAATCTATTAACCGGTTAACAAACGACGCGCGTTCTTCGGTTGTAAGATTCTCGTCTTTCAGCCTGTTACGAATGATCCTGCTTATGTGCTCGGTCAGCATGCTTGGCTCCTCAGCGCTGTCAATATCTTCTTTTTTGCACACCAAACCCTCTTCCGAAGCGTCAAGCATGTCGTGCTTCAGCCCATCGGTAATCAGATTCTCGTATGTTCCTTCTATTAGTTTCATAGTTTTTTACTGCTTGTTGTTAACATTCTATTAATATATCCGAAAATCCTACATTGAGCAGCTTTGATATTTTTATCAAACACTCAACGTCTGGCAGGCTTGAATTGGTGCACCATTTTGAAATGGTTGTCTTATCTTAACCAAGTTGCTCAACCAACCATAAGCCTGTTTTCTTTTTCTTAACAAGCCATAGCTTTAGGAGATTCAACTCTTTGTGTGCCATAAAATTTTATTTATACCGCAAATTTACTAATTATTATCAACAAACTTGCAAAAACAGCCTTATTTTATCCTATGCCCTCAACAAGTTGAAAACTATTCAATAGGTTTATGTCTTTTCCGAGGATTGAGCTACAATATATCTTTGCCTCAAAAACAGCATATTATGCCCGATACACTAACATTTACATCCGTCCTAACATCCCCGGCACCCATGCCTCCGCAGCCTTCACCTCCAAGACATCTGAAGTCTTTAAGGAGGAGCACAACATCGCACCAATCATCATCAACGACAAGATGAAGTAGATCCCGTGGGGAGGTGACAATCAGATGCCATACAACATCATTGACCTCATCGAGTCCGACGAGACAATGAGCACTTGCCAGATGTTCAATGCTGAAGTCTGCTATGGCAGTGGACTTGTCTATGACACGGAGCTTGCCACCGCACAAGTGCAAGCGCAAGTGGATGATTTTATGCTGGACAACGACCTCGCAAGTTACTTCCTCGGTGTGTGTCAGGACTTCAAGCACTTCGGGTTTTGCGTCAGCGTAATCATCCTCAATGAGGATGCCAGTCGCATTGTTCGCATCGTGCGCAAACATGCGTACTATAGTACCACATCGAGATTGCCAACTCGTTTTGGAACAATATCTTCAAGTTCGAGGGCATCATGAATCGTGTCAAGCAGCAGGAACGTGTCAACGAGGAGAAGGACAACATCATCAACTTCCTTACTGGCATGGAAAGCAGTGGTAAGGTGCTTTTTTCTACGTTCTATGTTTCGCCCAATGGTGAGGAGCAGCACGATGTGGTCATCAACAAAATCGAGACGGACAAGGAGGGTGGCGACTGGGCGACGGACATCGTCGAAGCCATCAATATGATGTGCTTCACGATGCGAGTCCATTCTAACATCGTCGGCTCGGTGCCAGGTAAGTCGCAGACCAATAACTCCGGCAGCGACAAGCGAGAGCTTTACACCATCGCCCAGGCTTTACAGAAGCCTTACCACAACCTTCTCTTCTCCGTTCACCGACTGATCATCCGTTTCAACAAATGGACAGCGGTCAAGCCGGACTGCCCATTCATCCAGCTCACCACGCTTGATGAGAATAAGGACGCGAAGCAAGTTTCAATCAATAAATCCAAAGATAATGGCAATGCTGATAAATGACAATGATACATTAAAGAAGTACGTTCCCAACACGCTTAAAGCGGTTGCTGGTGAGCTATCTCTTTTCGATAAGATACAGTATCACCTCTTACAGGCGGAGCAATGACTTACCGCCACTTTCGTTTCGTCCGACACAATGAGTCGCATCCGCACATACTCTGACAACACACCGCTGCTGCACTACTGCCGTATCATCACGGCTGCAGAGGCGATGCTGCACGCTGTGCCACAGCTTGACCTCATACTTACGCCTAACGGAGTTCTTCAGTCCGGAACTCATGGACATGCTTCGCACGGCCAACGCTCTCAACAAGTGGAATATGACTCTCGACACCGCTCAATACAAGCGGATGTATCAGCGCATCTCTGCCATCGAGTTCTCTATCCTCCGCATCGGTGAATACCCGATACCAAGCATCATCGACATCGTGAACAGCATATGTTTAGTCAAGGGCAACGTATTCGCAGAATGGAAACAGTCTGACACCGCAAAACTCTTTGAAGACCATGGATATAAAAATAAAAAGGAGTCAAGTGGTGATGTGACCCCGAAAAGTTGCATTTTTATGTAATATTCAAAGAAGTTGTGCGTTTTATAATAAAAGCCATAAAATATATAACAAATGAAAAAAAGACTATTTGCAACCATGTTGCTTTTTACTTGCATCTTATCATTAACTTCATGCAGCAAAGACGATGGTGATTGGGATGCCATGAAATGGGAAAAGAACAATTATGAAGAAGCACTGACACCAAGTTTTGGCAAGGCTATTGGCGTGCCAAAGTCTGGCGGTACATATACTTTCAAATGCAAGAATTACAAGAATTTTTGGATTGAATACGTTAATGAACAGGTGCGTGATAAAACCATTAAATACGTTCCTGCGTATGATGACAAACTTTATTCCGAAATTAAAGGCAGCTATACGTCTTCAAAGGTGGAAGGAAATACGCTCACTGTTACATTTGCGCCAAACGAAACACAGGATGGACGTTATGTTCGTGTAGAAGTTTCCGCAGGTGATATTTTTGATAAAATCATATTTGTGCAGAAACCAGAATAAACAACTTGTCTTTTCTCACCATACAATGCTTCCGTACTTTCGCAGTATGGAAGCATTTTTCGATTTATCCCTCCCCAAGTCGTGGGCGAACTTGTCCGACCCGCAACTCCTCTTCCTTCTTCTGCATGACCTCCTCGCCATAGAAGTGAAGATTGAAATTGTCCATGGTCATTTCCTCGTCAAGGACATCCATAGCCGTTACAATCTTCTTACACTTACGGAGCAGCTGCGTCACCTCTTCTGATGCAGCCAATGTTTCTTGTACCGCAAGCTCTCAAAATGTGTAACGCACTTTTGCGTAACGTGTAACGCAATGTGTAACGCATTTTTGGCTCATCATGTCACATTATGTCCTCTTCTGTACTCTTAGCGGAATTCCACCGTGATGTTAGACAATAATGTTAACCTCTAAATAACCTAATATAGAAAATAGATTTTCTACTGAAAATCAGCCTATTATACGTGAAAAGAGGACTTTACGGGAGGTAAAAGTCCTCTTTCTTTCAATTTGAATTTTCGTTCCTTTGTGACCCGCATGGGGTCACAAAGTGATTCCGTTGGAATCCAAGTGATCCGCTTGGAATCCAAATTCTAACGCCGTTGTAATCCTATGTAAATCACATCATTACAGGGCTTTAGAAGGAATTTTTTATCTTCTACAAAACAAACGTCAAAGTAGTTTTTTTCAAAGTGTCACACAAGTGTCACACATTTTACTTACATACGTGCCTACATACATACTGAAAGCAGACAGACGTTTAGATTTTGAACTATTATTTTAAAGAACTCTTTTTATTGCTTTACTATCGACAAGTATCATTATGTCGCATAGAAAGTGTTAAATAGTAGGTATGTAGGTACAAATAATTTACATTTTGCAAGCCAATCTTTCTTTTTCCTTATAATTTTGCCGAAGAAAGTTCGACAAGTGTTAAGGCAGACTGCAAAATTCGGGTGGTGTTCTATTCGTAGAATATCCTCTATATAACAATGCAAAGATACGAAAAAAGTGCGATATTACCAATGGTTTTCACGCTTTTAACCTTTACTTTGATATAGGTCTAACCCGACATGGAATACACTACAGAAGGACTTATTGTAAAACAACAAATAAGTTATCTATGAAAATTGAAAGAGTAACAAATATCACTGAATGGATAAATGCCATCAACCCCGGAGAGGTGAAGTCTGCCTACCTCCCTTGTGACAAAGTGCAGTCGTTGAACTGCCTTGCTTCACGTCACAATCAAGGCAGAGGCAAGCAGAGAGGCAAGTTCGTACACTATCATTATTGTTCCGACTTAGAGGTTGCGACAATAATTTGTGAAACAAGAGAAGATTATCTAATAAATAAAGAAAATGGAGAAGAGAACAGTTGGAAGACCCAAATCCCCAAGGATTTCAGATGATGACATGAAGAAGATTGTCATTGACCAGGAAGAGACCGTCATGAGTGTCGCTGCATTGGCTAAAGAGCTCGGCATATCGACACAAGCAGTAAGAAAACGGATTGAGCGTAAACTAATCCCTGCTCATAAAAAGGGACGTTTATGGTACATTCTAAAAAGCGAATACATAAACGCTATAAGAGCATTGTAGAATCATCCTCAATATAACTGTTAAGTCCCTATATCCAATGTCGGGAGATAGTGGATATAGGGCATTTTCCACTCAACACCACATTATGATACGACAAGAAACCATCGACACCATCTTGGAGCGCACAGACATCGTGGCGCTCATCGGCGAACACGTCCACCTACGGAAGTGTGGCACGCGCCATGTCGGCTGCTGTCCGTTCCACAACGAGAAGACGCCTTCTTTTTATGTTTCTCCACAGACCGGCAGATTCAAGTGCTTCGGCTGTGGCGAAGGTGGCGATGCCATCCATTTTATAGAAAAGGTGGAGAACAAGACGTTCATTGAAGCCGTCAAGACGTTGGCACAAAGGGCTAACGTGGAGATTGAGCAGGAGCAGGAATCAGCGGAGGCAAAGCAGAAGCGACTGCATAAGGAAGCGTTGTGGATTGCCAACAAGCAGGTCGCCGACTTTTACCGCAAGCAGTTCCTTCAGTCGAAGGAGGCACAGGCGTATGTCTTCAGACGTTGGGGAAAGGACTACTCCACTCTCAAAGAGATTGGATATGCCCCAGCTGATGGTCACGCCCTGCAGCAGCTTCCAGTAAAGGCGGACTTTCTGAAGGAGTTGGGACTTCTCAATCGTGGTGGCTATGACTTCTACCAGAATCGTATCGTCATACAGATACATGACCGCTTCGGGCATGTAATTGGCTTCACCGCTCGCTGCATGGATGAGCAGCAGCCCAAATACCTCAACAGCTCGGACTCGCTCATCTTCCACAAGTCTACGGTACTCTTCGGCATCGAGGATGCTTGGAAGACGGCAGCGAAGCAGGATAAGATGTTTCTCGTCGAGGGGGCACCAGATTGTATGCGTCTTCAGTCTATCGGCATATACAACACGGTGGCTGCTCTCGGATCGGCGTGGAACGAAACGCATTTCTCTACCATCAAGCGCATAGCAAGCAAGGTGTGTTTCCTTCCGGATGCTGACCCACCCAAGAACGGAGAACCCTATGGCCATGGCATACAAGTCGTCATGGAGGCAGGAACACTGGCTATGGAAAGTGGTCTATCTGTCAGCATCAAGGAAATCCCGGACACGGACGACAACAAGAAGCAGGATCCGGACACGTTCTTCAAAAACACCAATATCTTCAATGCCACGGAGGAGACGGACTTCATTCTTTGGATGGCGGAAAAACTGTTTCCGCAGACGAACACCACGGAGGAGCAGCGCCTGACTATCAAGAAGATTGCTTATCTACTGTCGCTGATTGATGATGAGACGGGCGTGTCCATGTATATCGGCAAGCTCACAAAATATTACCAGGGCAGACGGCTCTGGCTTTTGGCGGTTGATAAGGAGCGGAAACTGCGTGAGGAGCAGGACAAGAAGCATAAGGAGCAGGATGAGGATGACCTAAACCACAAATACGGCTTTTATATCGACCACGGCTGCTACATGTCCATAACGGAGAAAGGCAGTGTCTACGAGTGGTCGAACTTCACGATGGTTCCGCTGTTCCACATCAAAGATACAACAAATCCTAAACGTCTATATAAAATAAAGAATGCGATGAAACATGAGGAAATTTTGGAACTGAAGCAGGAGGATCTTATCGCTCTCGCTAAGTTCAAGCAGAAAATCGAGGGCTTGGGCAACTTCATTTGGAAGGGTACTGAAAAGGAACTGACTAAACTCAAATCATATCTATACGAGAAGACCGAGACGGCAACGGAAATCACTCAAATGGGATGGCAACGTGCTGGCTTCTACGCTTTTGGCAACGGGGTTTTCCACGACTGCCATTTCATCCCGGCTGATGAATTTGGCATTGTCAGGCTGAAGGATAAGGGCAACTTCTATCTGCCATCCAGCTCGTCCATATACAAGAACGACCCGAAGCTCTTTACTTTTGAGAAGCAGTTTGTGCATCTCAATCTTTCTTCGGTTACTCTGAAGGAGTTCACAGAGCAACTGTTCAAGGTGTATGGGGACAACGGACGTGTGGGCTTCTGTTTCTATCTCGCCACGCTCTTCCGCGACGTGGTGACTTCTACTTCTGCCAACCACTGGTTCCCTATACTCAATCTATTCGGTCCGAAAGGTAGTGGCAAGTCGGAGCTTGGCCACACGCTGCTCTCGTTGTTCACTATCAGCTACACGGCACCGAATATCCAAAACTCTACGCCATCGGCTCTGAACGACACGGTGGCGCAGTCGGCTAATGCCCTGGCGCATATTGACGAGTACAAGAATGATATCGACCCGAAGATGATTGAGTTCCTGAAGGGTCTGTGGGACGGCACCGGTCGTACTCGCATGAATATGGATCTTGACAAGAAGAAGGAGACGACGGCTGTAGACTCTGGCATCATCCTCTCTGGTCAGGAGATGCCGACATCGGATATCGCTCTCTTTACCCGACTCGTCTTCCTGCAGTTCCCTCGAAGTGAGTTCTCGGACAAGGAGAAGCAGAATTATAAGGTGTTGCTTGAAATGCGCTCGCTGGGACTGACGCACCTGACGCTCGAAATACTCAAACAGCGCAAGCACTTTGAACAGGCGTGGTCTACGGCGTTCCAAGATACGCAGAATATCGTCGGCAACGCTCTCGGCTGCGAAAAGGGTGAGGATCGTATCATGAACAACTGGTGTGTGCCGTTGGCTGCGCTTCGGGTGCTCCAAAAGATCATCCCTACGCTGACTTTTGACGAGATGCTGCAAGTCACCATCGAGGAAATAAAGAAGCAGAATGGTGAGTGCAAGACTAACGGCGAGCTGGGCAACTTCTGGAACGTGGTGCAGTATCTCGCAAGCGACGGCGAACTGATTGAGGGTGGCGACTTCTTTATCCGCTATTGCAGCAAGTTCAAGACGGACATCATCAATGCCACTTGGCAGTCTGAACGTCCGGTGCTGTTCCTTCAGAAGACTCGTATCTTCAACCTCTACCGCAAAGAGGGACGACAGGCTAACGAGAAGGTGCTGCCTACGGATGCGCTGAAATACTACCTTCAGAACAGCCGTGCATACCTGGGCGAAAAGGTGGCACGATTTGATGTGTATAAGAAGGGCATCATCCAGTACGACCATACCAGGGCTGCTATGGGTAGCACGCCTCCTAAACTTACTATGACACAACGTGCCTACTGCTTTGACTATGACTTGCTTTGCGAGACGTTTGGCATCAGTCTGTGGACTGCGCCTGACCAATCCGACAGCGACGAGCCATTCTAAGGGCTTTTTACTCTTAAAAGCGGTAGCTTACTACGAATATATTTCTTTTCAATAGGTATCATAATCAGGTGGACTGCCGGGGCGATTGCATCGTCTCGGCGGTTTTTATTTTGCGGAAGACATGGCCGTCCTCTGCGATGTACTCCGTTTTTTTCAGAGGTCTTGCACACAATTTGTAATCTACCTACATACATATTGGTAGCCCATCACACACTCCAACAAGCATAAAGTGGTAGTCATTGACTTTATATGTAGCGAAATCCTCATTGTTTTTGCCCTCATTCATTTTTTAGAAGAGAATTGCTGTAATTGTTGTAACTTAATGTAACTTTCTGTATTTCATTTATTTAGGTAGACTATTATCTTGTAATTTCTTATAACTTCTTGTAACATTTCATTATGCTTTCTAAATACCAAAGGGAAATAGGTACTGAAAATCCTTATTTTTTAGTTGTAGTCCGGCTTCTCCTCTTCTGCTACTGCTTGCTTTTTCCATGCGGTATCGTAAGTGTCACCGTGCTTAAAGAGAACGTACCTGGCACTTGTGAGCCTTTTTATCATTGTGCTTCTTTGATGTATGTGCCACATGGTAGGCTTTGCCCTACGATAATCTAATGAAAGAGGTATTGCTGACTCTTTTTTATTACTCCGCTCTTGTGGACATAGGTGATGGATTTCTACTGCATAACATTCAAATTGTCAGACATGCAGCCCTGGTTTCGTCATGGGATTTTTCCGCGTGCAAAGTTAGCGCAAGCGACATTCTGCAAGGGCACGGCGCTGCCTTAGCTCGAATATTTTTTCAAGATTTTGGGGTGCGGTAGCTCCTGGTCCAAATTCTCGTTCCGCCAAAGGTGAAAAAATATTCGGCTATCTCTTGCCTTAAATGTCTTCTTCTTGTGCTGGGTAAGGCAGCGTAAAAAGTCCTCATTTCGAGGGCTGCATCTAAAAGTCTAACAATTTAAATTTTTAAGTTATGCAAGAAATGGTTTTAACATCACCTAAGTCGGCTCACAAGAGCATGAAGGAGCAGTTTGAGAGTGTCAGCAGCTATATCGTTGATTATCTCTGGGATCAGCCTGCCATCTACTGTGGCACATACAAGAAGTACAATGAAGGCTCACTCTTCGGTGCCTGGCTCGATCTCCGCACGTTTGACTCTTACGAGGAGTTCATTGATGTATGCAAGCAGCTTCACGCTGATGAGGAGGATCCGGAGCTTATGTTTCAGGATTATCAGTGTTTCCCTGAGGAGTGGTATTCAGAAAGCTGTATGGATGAAGAAGTTTTCGACAAGATAATAGCTTTCATCCAAATGGATGATGACAAACAGAAAGCGTTTAAGGCTTATGTTTCCGCCACTGGCGATGACAGCATTTCGGATTTTGAAGATAATTATGAAGGCGAATATGATTCGGAAGAGGATTTCGCCACACACATCGTCAATGAGTGCTATGATTTGGAGCGCATGATGGGCAATCTCTCATATTACTTCGATTACAAGGCGTTTGCAAGGGATTTGTTCATCTCAGACTACATCTTCGAGGATGGCTACGTCTTCCGCAGATAAAGGTGGAAGCCGGACGAGGCAATCGCCTCGCTCTGGCTGCCCACCTTTTTATAGCGTAACCGAAATTTATTCGAAGTAAGGAGTGTTTTATTTCAATGCTTCATCAAGTTTCTTGACTAATATCGCAGGGTCTTTGCGAAACTCTTTCATGCTGAGATCTTTGAGCACTTCCTTTATTTGTGGGAAGTTCTTGAAATATCTTTTCAGCATGGTCTTCTGACCAATTCCTGCAATGCTATTATCCTTCAAATAATAGGTTCTTGCAAAGTCCTCATTCTTGGCTTTGTAATAAAACATGATAGCCATTCTGTAAATACTTCCCGATTTCACATGGGTAGCTGTGCTTATATAGTGAATATAGGCAGAAATGTTTTTCCCCTCATAAACAGGCTGAAGGAATACCGGATTTTTGTAGAGTTTCGGATTCTCTTTATAAGACATGCTCAATCCCATTTGGGCAACCATCGGAATCCAGTTTTCCCATTCTCCAGCCTTCTTGTTATAGTATTTTATCTCTTTTACATCAGTAGATGCGAAGTCTGCCTTCTCACCATCAGTTTTTTTGATTCTGAACTCATGGTAATTGTCTACATTAAAGGAAAACTTCCCAATGTCACCTTTCACCATGGTGCCGTTGTTCAAGGTTACTTCTGCATTCTGAGCTTGTGTCACTCCACACAATACAAGGGCAAGTAACATCAAAATCCATTTTTTCATACTCGTACATTTTTAAGTTCAACTTTATTTTGCAAATATACATCTTTTTCATTACCCCCCCCAAGCTAAAATCAACTTTTTTATCTACCTACCTACCAAATAACAAATCTTAAACGTTTCCTCCTTTCAATACAACCTACACAAAACTATAGTATCTTTGTGCTCGTAATCAATTTACATGGTTTATGAGCGACTATCACATCTATATCAAAATGCCTTCCTATCTGCGCCAGTGGTTCGTACATCGGCACAGTGGCACGGAACCAGTGCGTCTAAGAAACGGCAGCATCGAGTCTAAACTTATAAAGCTCGCTGTTGTCAAACCGCCTGTTTCTGCTGTTCCTACAAGGCAACGTGAGGATGAAGTCGCCATTTGTATTCCGTATTCCAAAACTCGCGACCCTCGTATTTACAATCATATCACGGACACAGGTAAACGTGCGCTACTGGAGAACGTGAAAAACTCCTTTGATGTCGACTGCTGGACGTTCCTGCACGACTTCGGCAGGATCGGCAAACAGCAAAAAGACCTCATTTATCTCTACATGGAGCAACGGGGCATAAAGGAGGACGGCACTTGCTGGGACTCCATCGCGAAAATATACCAACGCTTGCGTAAGAATTATCTTACTAACCAATGCAAGCGAAAAAACAGCACGATAAAAAACGGTAGCAATAACAAGGTTGAAACTGAAGAAATAGTAGAATAATATGCAACGTCTTCCCGGAATCATCAATATATATTACGTGCTTGCCTCGTCGCTCATGGCAAGCATCACACAGAAAGCGTTGGCGGATGCTCCTGTCGGAGTGTTCGCTGACACTTTCCTAATTCCACATATCGGTGATGCCATCTGTGAAATGGAGACGCAGTTTGACAATAACGACACTTTGGAAAAGGTGAAACTCTCTTTCTCTACTACTTCGCAGCTGCCAGCTCGTGAGCATCTTGCTTTCGTCATCCATACTGTGGATGAAAAGCAGTATCTCATCGGCACGGCTGACAAACCTTTTCCTGTCATCAAGGTAGATGACTCCACAGGCAAGGTGGATGTTGATTCGGCTGCTACGAAATACACCATATCTTATACAAATAAAGTGGCACTGGTGCCATGCACGGCGTGATGAGCGCCTTTTTTATGCCTTTTTGTAACATTTTGTATGCAGTTGAAACATTGCATCAAAACTTAAAGTGTTGATAATCAGTATTTTCTTTCTTTGTTTACAATGTTACAAAAGATACAGCCGAAATCGGTTGAGTTTTTGAAAAAGCTATTTTTTCTTCGTCCTGTTTTTGCGCCCCACCTTCTTCCAATAGATATTTCGCAGTTTGCGATAACTTCTACGTGATTGCCCAAATAGTGCAAATAAAAATACTATTGCAAGTAATGCAAAACGATAAAATCTGCGAATATAAAAATATCCGCCTATCAGAATTATCAATATGATTACAATGTCTCTCACCATAAGTTTATCGTTTTACATCGCAAAAATACAATTTTTTTGTCTTTCTCCAACATTATTATATAATATATCTTTGCCCTCAAACAATTTTTGACAATCATGGCAAAGACAAAATACAATCTCCATCTTAAAGGCTACGTCGGTGGTTGGGACTTCGATTCTGACTACGTCGATTTCGTCCTTAACAAGAACACCGACAAGGAGGTTGCTGTTCTCATCGACTCTCTCGGCGGACAGCTCAACACCGCTCTCTCTATATCATCTGCATTCAGGCGACACGGCAATGTTCACGTCCACTTTGTGGGCATGAACGCCAGTGCCGCTACCATCGCGTCAATGGGTGCAAAGCGTATCACCATGGATCACTCGGCTATGTATCTCGTGCACCAGTGCTCACAGTCGTTCTTCGAGTGGGGCAGCTTGAACGCTACGGATATGCAGAATCTCATCGACAATCTGGAGAAGCAGAAGTCTGACCTTGACAAGCTGGATGCCAACGTCGCAGAGATGTATGCCGGACGATGCAAGAAGAAATCTGCCGACTTGCTGGAACTCATGAAAATGGGTGGATGGCTGACGGCACAGGAGGCACTGGCTTGGGGCTTCGTTGATGAACTCACGGAGTTTGATGATGAGTCGGCTCCAGTTCTTACGGAGGCTATTGCTGCGGACTTTACAGCTCACGGCATACCGCTTCCTAAGATGCTGACCGACACGAAGTCGGAAGACATCACGGCGTTCAGACGGTTCCTGCAGGCTTGTTCCTCTGTTTTCCACTCGCAAGAGAAACCAAATAAAATTGTTCCAACCATATCTTCTGAAGAAAAAATGAAAAAGACTTATTCTAACATTTGCAAGACTCTCGCTTGCGACTCGCTGGAAGCTAACGACGACAAGGTTACGCTTACCACGGCACAGCTCGACTCTATTGAGGCGGACATCACAGCGAAGTACAAGGAAATCTCCAATCTCTCTGCTGACGTTGACCGCCTGACTAAGGCTAACAGCGATTTGGAGGAGAAACTGAAAAAGCTACCTGCAGACACTACAAACACGATTGTTGATGACAAGAAGGACGGTGGCACCAACACCGAAAAATCTGACATCGAGAAGTTCTACGACACCACCAACTCGGCTCAGGCTCTCTTTGACTCATTACCATAAGCCTCGCCTCCATACCTCACCCAGCATAAGATGGCTTAACAACTCAAAAATCAAAATTGATTAACTCCAAATCGGCATCGCCGACAATTCAAAATTCAAAACTCCAAATTCAAAACTCCAACTATGGCAGGAAAACTACAATTTACCCTACAAGAATACAAGGATGCTGCTCGAAAGTGGCGTTCTGACTTCCTTCGTCTGCCGATTATCGGCTGCGACGAGACTCTTAAGTTTATGACCGGTCGCCCTGGCATCCGCTACAAGGAGAGTGTGGGCACGCTCAACGCTTCGGCACAGTTCGCTCCTTACTCGCCAACTCGCTCGGAGGACGTGAACTTGCAGTTGGACTTCCGAACGCTTGAAACTTTCTTCGGTTCGGTGGTCGCGAAGTTCGAGCCTAACTCGGCTATCTCTACGCTCCTCGGCACTGGTGCCACTAAGGGCGACGGACAGAAGTCTGTGCCTACGGCTCGCGAGGTGCTTGGACTTATCGCCAAGTCGCTCTCCGAAAAGCTCAATGATGCTATCTGGAGCGGTGTGCGCAACGCAAGCGGTACTACCACCCAGGATCTTTTCGATGGCTTCGACACCATCACAAAGAAGGAGGTTACTTCCGGTGCTCTCGCTAAGGAGAACGGCAATTACCTCAAACTGACGGATGCCATCACCTCTGCCAACGCTGTTGACGTGGCTAAGGAAATCCTCTTCTCGCTCGACCCACGCTTGCGCTCGCAGACTCTTTTCATGTACTGCTCGCAGGACTTTGTGGATAAGTATAACGAGGGTTATCTTCTCACACACAGCGGTATTCCATACAACACGCAATACAATCAGCCTACTGTCGAGGGTTCTAACGGCAAACTCATCTTCTGTCCGCTTGCTAACAAGACGGACTCGAAGTATATCCACATCTCACCAAAGATCAATATGCTTTATGGATATGACCAGATGGGCGACGTGGAATCTGTTGACGTTGAACGTTTCGATGCGTTCCTTCTCTCGTACATCGCCACCATGTTCTTCGGCGTACAGTTCGAGTCTATCGACAAGCGACGCCTGAAGGTCGTTGAACTGGCTGGCTTATAGTCTAACTCTTAACAATAGTAATTATGGCAGCATCTAATACAGACGTACAAAAATCTCTTGCATGGGCGATGGGCACACCGGAACTTCCTGGTGTGCGTCGCCGTGTGTATTATACATCCAAGAATGATATTCTTGTTTGGCCTAAACTTCCTCATAACGAGGTCGGACGTGTCACTTCTTCTGTCTACGACGGTTCCTTCACGTTGAAGGAAAACGCTGTATGGAAATACATCGACATCCTTCCTGAGAAGTCGCAGCTCACAAGTGAGGCACAGGGTGAACTGCCGTCACAGACGCAGCTCAACAAACTCGTGGCGGTTCATCCGTCGGTAAGCGAAGCGGCATCGGCTGCAGCTGCTTACCTCAATAACAACGACAACGTCTTCATCGTCGAGGACATGAAGGGCAAGCACCGTGTCGTGGGTTGTGACAAGTGGACTACCAGGACCACCGTCACACAGGATCTCGGTCAGGGTGCCACTGGCACCACCGGCACCACTATCAACGTGGAGGCATCGGACGAGTGTCCGGCTCCGTTCTATACTGGCACCATCACCACTGAGGACGGCGACATTGATTGCGCAGCGTAACGGCGAGTAAAGTTATAATCATAGTTGACCATGGACAAGCGGACTCCGATAGACATGCAGGAATTCTTGAATGACATTTCCGTGCCGGACTTATCGGGTCCGCTTGATCTGTCTTCACCCAATAAAACGCATGAACAGAAGAATATCTTCGCCATTGAGAAACGCAAGGCGTGGGATAAGTCGGTCGAAGCGCGGTGCGACTTCACCCGACGCGTCCGGCTTACTCGACGGGCGGACACGTTCTTCATCTCTTTATGGCAGAAGTCGCTGTATGGCAGAACGCTGACGGATATAAAGGGCGACGACAGTATGGTGGCGTTCTTCGCTGATAGCATCTCGCCACTTATACGTGACATTCTCGGTGAGGAGTTGAACACGGGGGCATGGTGTATTGTCACCACTCCCAAACGTCGCCATCTCGTCAAGAACTTCGCCACTCGCATCAGCGAAATGATTGCTTCCCAACTGAACATCCCGTTCTACGAGGATGTTGCTTTCTGCCATTCCAAACAGCGTATTGGGGCGGTGTTCACCATGAACAATCTCCCCAAAGAGCCTAACTGCATCGTCTTCGATGACTTTGTTACTACTGGCTCTACGCTGAAGGCTATGCGCAATGTGCTTACCGAACATCACAAGAATTGTGTGTTCTTTACTGGTATCAATAATAAATTGTAATCATTATGAACAATCTCACAGACAAACTCCAGCAATGGCTCGACACGCCATCTGCAGAGCGTGACTGGAACGAGGGTGCCATCCTCCTTCTCCAACTCACCAATAACACCATAATGTATCGTAATCTCAGCATCAATCCCAAAGGCAAGGCTGAGTTCATCGAAGGCAAACTCCGTGCCTTCCTCAAAGCTCGCCGTGAGGTCGAAGCCCATGACGAGGTGAACATCATGCAGGAGCAAGTGGATGCTATCGTGGCAAGTCGAACAGAGTTCAAGGAACACAACGAAGCGAAGGACTTTAAGGCTGGCAAGCGTGCGGATCACGACTCGCTGCCTGAGGATATCCAGGCGCTCTATGTCGAGAACCTTGATATCACTCACCGTATGCGTGAACTCCATCTACGCCTACGCTTGTTGTCGGACTCTACTAAGCAGGTGCCGGCTTCAGAACGCAAGCCGTTACTCGACGAGTTTATAAATCTCGATAAAAAGTTGCACGCAAATTGGGACACTTATGACCATTATGTGACAAAGGCAGAAAGTGCAGCAAATACCGAAACCAAAGAAAGCGAAGAGGAACAGACTAAGGAAACTGAAATTGGTCAGTCGCCAACTGACCAATTAGCTGAGCAGCCTGAGGATGCCACTCCTTCCAAGCCGAAGTCCAAGTCTAAATCCAAGAAGTAGTGAAGCGCAACATCAACATAGATGACATCCTAAAGCCACTCTCTGAATGTCCACACCAGGCGTATCTCTCCAATGCTCTTCAGGTGGCGGACGTCTTAGAGTGGATTTTGGGACAGGTCGGCAAAGCGGAGATTTGGCAGACTTCGTTCTCCATCTCCGAGGAGTTCCTGCGTAGGCTCTTCTTCATCGAGAAATCGGGCAACATTTCTGCCTTTAATCTTGTTCTCGACCATAAGGCTACGAACAAAACACTGAAGCTATGGGCGTTCATCACACAGACGATGAAGCGCACCTATCTTGCCGACAACCATTCCAAAATCCTTCTCGTGCAAGCGGAGTCAGGCGAACTGATTAGTGTAGTTACCTCGCAGAACCTCACACGAGGTAATCGCCATGAGTCCACGTTCATCTCCACCTCGCCAGACATCTTCGATACTCTTCATGCGTCCGTTATGGATCTTATAAAGAACCATTCCGTTCCGCTAACCGACCTTTTTCAACAGCGCATCAACGCTGCTGGTGCAAACAATTAAAATAATATGGTATATTCAGAAGAAGTTCTCACGCAGATTGAACAATATGCTTCAATCTACCTAAAAATCAGCGATATGGCTGTCATTCTTGGCGTATCGCCTGAGACACTACGCCGTGACATTGCTGACCGCACAACAGCCGTTTCGCAGCGTTACCACCGTGGCAAGGCTGCTTCACGTGTCAAGCTATTGCATCAGGAGATGCAGCTCGCCTACGTCGGCTCTCCACTCGCTCTTGAAAACACCCGTAACAACCTCCTCGATATGGAGGATGATGAATAATTCAAAATTCTCTTCATGTCGCAATTAAGCATTATCGACATCGCCAAACAGGACCTTTACACCTCCCAATCGGAATTGGCAGGAAAATATTCTGTTCCCCAAATCGAACATCTACTTCGATTAAGGGATATGGTAACATGGTCTATCGCTAACCCTGACATGAAGGATCGTCAGTTTGTCGATGAGCTGCGCAGTCGCTATGGCCTGTCGCAAGTCACGGCGTATGCGGACTTGAAAATCGTCAAGGCTCTGCTACCGAACCTATCTGAGTGTACGCGCGACTTCCACCGCTGGCGCTATAACGAGATGATTATGGAGACGTATCAGATGGCGAAGAAGCGTAAGGACACGAAGACGATGGAAAAGGCTGCTACTTCTTATGCGAAGTTCAACCGCATCGACATCGAGGACGAGCAATCTGTGCCGTACCACATGATCGTCGTCCAACCGTTCTTTCCGACTACAGACCCTCGTGTTGTGGGCATCACGCCGGTCCCGAACATCGACGACCGCATCCGAAAGCTCACCCAGGAACTTACCACTTCGCATCCGGACACGGAGAATATCGAATATGAACAAGCGGATCTTGTTCTTGATGACATCTTTAAGCCTGAAGACAATGACGAACAAAGTTGATACTTCTCTATGGGACATCGAGGCGAAGCAACACTCTAAGCGTGTGTACTTCAACAAACCTCAGCTCCTTACGCAATACATCGGTGCGAAGACTACGGTCATCGTGGCTGGACGACGCACGGGCAAGACGGACTCCATCGCCTCGCCTTTCGTGCTGCGTAACATGCAGCGTATGCCTGGATCCACGGGGGGCATCGTTGTGCCTACGTTCAAGCATGGCTTGACCAACACGCTCCCTGGACTGCTTGCAGCGTGGAAGCGTTGGGGGTATATCAATGGCGTTCACTATGTGGTAGGCAGAAAACCGCCGAAGTCGTTTTCTAAGCCAATCACCGAACCGGCTGACTATGAGCATGTCATCACGTTCTATAATGGCTCGGTGGCTATCATCATCAGTCAGGACCGTCCGGGCTCTTCCAACTCGCTCACGCTCTCATGGCTGCTCATTGACGAGGCGAAGTTCATTGATTACAACAAGCTGAAGGACGAGACTCTGCCTGCAAATGGTGGCATACGCTCGTACTTTGGACACCACAGCTTTAACCACTCCATGATGGTGCTTTCGGATATGCCTCAGACTACCAAAGGTTCTTGGTTCCTGCACTATGAGGATAAAATGGACACGGAACTGATTGACACCATCAAGGGCACAATCTACAAGATTTGGCAGACGAAGGAGCGCATTACACAGCTCAAAGAGCTGCGCAAGCCCATTCCTTCTTATCTGCCTAATTACCTCAAATGGCTCGACCAGAGTCTTAACAAGATGCGCTCGGTGGCGGTCTATTATAAGGAGTATTCCACCCTCGAAAACCTCCAGCTTCTCGGTGAAGAATATATCCGGCAGATGAAGCGCGACCTCACGCCGAAGACGTTCCAGACTTCTATCCTCTGTCAGAAGATCGGCATCTCGCACGATGGCTTCTACTCGTCAATGCAGGAATACCATAAGTATGATGCTTCGGATTTTGACTACCTCGACTCGCTCGGCTACGACCGCATCATTAAGGAGGCGCAGCAGGATCTTTACACCATCCACGCCAACAACCAGTTCTCCACGCTCAACAGCTCGCTCGACTGTCGCACGGACTCGGACATCGACCCTATGCAACCTCTCTGTATTGGTATGGACTACAATGCCAATATCAACTGGATTGTGTGCGGTCAGCCTCGTGCCAACCGTCTGAACATCCTCAAATCGTTCTATGTGAAGTTCGAGCGCAAAATCCCTGCACTCGTCGCCGATTTCTGCACATACTATGCTCCACACCCAAACAAGACGGTCATATACTACTATGATGCCACCGCACTCGGCTCTAACTATGCCGTGAACGACCAGGACTTCCACTGGGTCGTAGTACATGAGTTCGAGCGCCACGGATGGCAGGTCATTGACGTGTACCTCGGTAATCCGATGCGACACGATGAGAAATATCTTCTCATCAACCAGGGTTTTGCCGGAAAGCAACGCCTTATGCCGTACTTCAACCGCCAAAACAACGATGACCTTATCCTCGCCATCCAGTCCGCAGGAGTGGAGCGAGGTCGCAACGGCTTCCGCAAGAACAAGTCTATGGAGAAGCAGCCGGAATCCGAAGAAGATCTTCTCGAACACCGTACCGACGGCACCGATGCCTTCGATACGCTCTATATCGGCTGCGAGAAGTTCCCACAGCACGATTTATATCCAATTGCTATTGGTGGAGTGAGATAAATAAATGTTGCAGTATTTAGCTTTGAAATAATGAAGTACGCCATTTTTATGTTATCTTTGCAGTCTAAATTTGATTATCATGGTAAAATATAATAAACCGGCCCTAACATTCTCGCAACAAGTGGACTTGCTTATTGCCAGGGGGCTTGTTGTAAACAATAAGAAAAGAGTGGAGAAAACTCTTGCCAACATCAGTTATTACAGACTTAGTGCATATATGCTTCCATTTAAGGAATGTCAAAATGGTGTTGTTATTGACAGATTCGTTCCTGATACCACTTGGGAAATGGTCTATGATTTATATAAATTTGACCGCAAATTGCGTTTGCTTTTATTTGATGCCATTGAACGCATTGAAATAGCAATACGAACCCAAATCGTTAATCAGTTAAGTTTGAAATACGGCTCACATTGGCAAGACAATCGTAGTATTTTCAAAGGTTCAATAACTCGTAGACGTAGAGATGGATCTACTTTCACTGATGATGTTTTTGCAGATATGCAGCAACACATTAAAGATAGATTGCATAACGACCGCTCTGAAACATTTATCCAACATTATCGTGATACTTATTCAGAACCGGAAAATCCGCCTTCTTGGATGAGTGTAGAAATAATGTATTTCAGTCAGTTGTCTCGTATTTGTGACGGATTAAAGAAACGTGCTGATATTGTTGGCATTGCTAAGTATTTTTCTTTGCCACCGCAAACATTTCTATCGTGGCTTCATGCTTTGAATTTCACAAGAAACTTGTGTGCCCATCATTCAAGAATGTGGAATAGAGATATGAATATTGTGCCGGAGAAACTGGAGTTTTCAAGAAATCTCAAATGGATCTCTAACCCTGATACGGCAAAAAGAAATAAGGTGTACTATTCTGTGTGTATGATATACTACCTGTTGCAGACAATAAACCCACGAACATCATTTAAAAAGCGATTGGTTGATTTGCTCGAAAAATATTCGCACGTAATAAACCTTAATTCGATGGGATTTCCTGCTAATTGGAAAGATGATAATTTTTGGAAATAACATTTTTTTGCTTGAAAAACTTTGTTATCACAAAAACTAATCGTAATTTTGCAGCAGAAAATTTAATAGATAGTTTTTAAACTTAAAGATAATAGGCCTCCCAGGCGAGCTTTCGAGCAGCATACTTGGGGGGCGTTACTTATTTTATAGGGTATAGTCATATAGAGTTACTTTAACTCTGTTGAAGTGGAACACTGCCTAATCACCCTTTTCTATATGCCTTTGTCTTGCGCCCAACGCAGGATGAAGGCTTTTCTTTTTTCAGCGGTATGCTCCGCCTTCAGCACCTCCTTCGCTTCGCTCTCCGCACCTTTGGCTTTTGCAATCTCTCAGGCGTGAGAGTCAATAACGAAAGGTAGCCAATCCCGATTTTCAAAGGAGTAAGGCGCACCGCCTTTCATGCACTTTGTGCATCTTTTCTATGCTGTTATCTTGGTAGCTTGTTCCACCGTCCCATGCAATGTCTGTGGACGAATTGGCTTTTTGTTCGCCACCAAAATGACAAGTATTCATATCAGCCTTTTCTCATCCGTTCCACACTCTCATTAGTAAATGGCTTCGACACCACTGATGTCCGTTTCATAATGCAGCAAGAGCATCCACCTTTCTGCTTGCCTTAAAGATAGGTATCTGTCTGCCACGATTTCATCATGGAAGAAGTAGCCATCCCATCCTATGATGACAACAGAGATTGCACAATTCATATCACCAGTCTTCTTCTTTTATTATTACGGAGTAATATTCTGAAGTGGTGTTCTTCGTACCAAATCATTTTATTTGTTCGACGTGAAGCACTTACCAAATGTAATGCTTATGATTTTTCCTTTGCAAAGTTAGCGCAAGCGGCATTTTGAAAGGGTCGCGCTCCACGCTTAGCCTAAGATTTTTTCAAAAGTTTTTGGGGCAGGTTTGCCTCATTCCAAAATCTTTCAAGCCCTGAAGGATGAAATAATCTTGGCTATCCCTTGCATTTACATGCCTTCTCCTTGCTGCTCCTTGTATGCACGTAAAAATTACAAAAGCACTTCGGTGCTTCACTTTTAAGTCGAACAAATAAAATTTTAAAGATTATGGTACACACCACTTTTAATTCAGAATATCACTTCGGTAAAAGAAGTTCAAGACAGGTTGAATTGTCAAGCAATCTCTATCAGGTTGTCATCAATGGAGAGGATGGCGAGTATATCGAATATGAAATCGAGGCTGACAGCCATTCTGAGGCAAGCGCCAAGGCGGAAGCACTCGCTGCAGACAGCTTTGTAGACATCAGCTATATCGAAGTCTATCTCATTCACTAATCAGATTGTTTCACTCTTAAAATAAGAAAGTTATGAATACTTCAAATGTCATTTTAGCAGCTAAAGCCAATTCCGGCAAGTCCACAAACAATGTATGGGTCGTTTACACAAGCGATAACAGCTCAGATAAGATGTATTGCACAAGTGCATACAAGGCTATGCGCCTCGCCTTCCTCCTCAAAAAGAGGTTGGGATTGAACATCTCTGATAATTGCCTCGCACGCCTCTCGCAAGAGATTGCAAAAGCCAAGGGAGCCACAGCTCCCATGGTGCAGGCGGTGCAGAAGCCGGAGCCAGCTCCAGTAGAGGAAAAGCCTAAGAAGAAAAGAGGGCGCAAGCCAAAGGCTGAAAAGGCTGCTTAGGCAGTCTTCCACTTCCGCTCGGCTCGAAGGAGTCGGGCTTTCTTCTGTCGCTGCTGCAAGATCGTAACAAGTCCGCACTTGCCTACACTCCATACTAAAGCCCTTTGTCCTTCGAGCCGTGCAGAGCAACGCTGCGGTTGGGTCTTTTCTTATACAGGCAAAGCCTGTTATCTTTGAAAACAAAAAGGTCATGCTGAAAATCAATTATA
>ERZ791801.834-NODE-834-length-25025-cov-2.966360_pt1 | contig 25025 bp, 27 predicted proteins | sample MGYA00510309_ERZ791801 | MGnify/ENA primary metagenome ERZ791801 (study PRJEB30046, sample SAMN00791979) | human gut metagenome | study: EMG produced TPA metagenomics assembly of the A metagenome-wide association study of gut microbiota in type 2...
AAATTTAAGAACCAGATAACAAATATACTAAAACATTTGTTTCATACTATTAATGAAGCCTAAAATCTTGATAAATTTATTATTACAAAAAATTATCTTAGAAAACAACAAAAAAACTCTCTGCAGTTATCTGCAGAGAGTTTTTCACCTTAGTTGGTGCCGAAGGCCGGACTCGAACCGGCACGTAGGGCTACTACGCTTGATTTTGAGTCAAGTGCGTCTGCCAATTCCGCCACTTCGGCAAGTCGTTCCAATCAACTCGGAACAATAAGTATTATACTCGTATCTAACAGAAATGTCAACACATTTTTCTTAATTTTAGAACATTACATCTCCCGGCTGATAATCAACCGTAGTCTTCACAAAAGCTATTTCGTTACAGTATGGATATTGCGGGCAATATACGCACTCTTTCCAAACCTTCTGCGGCAGTTTTTCTTTAGCAGTCTCAATATAATCACATTTAGAGAAAAAGCCTGGCTGATAAGTTAAAGTAAAGAACATCTTTACTCCCCTTTCAATACCTTCCTGCTCTAAAAGTGCAACAATTCTGCGGCCTATTCCAGAGCATTTTAAATCCGGGTCAACAGCTAAAGAACGAATTTCTGCAAGTTTATCCCAAACAAAATGTAAAGCACCGCAGCCAATAAGACGGTTATTTTCTACAGCAACAATATAATCACGCAAATTTTCATAAATACTGTTACGAGAACGCGGCAGCATCAACCCTTCACGAGCATAATCGTTTAACAGCTTATGTATATTTTCAACATCACTGAATTTAGCAGCTCTGTAAGTAATCATTCTCAACAACTCCTTGAAAAAAACATACTGATATCTTAGCACTTATTGATAATTTATGCAATAATATTTTATAAAATATCAGTAAATTATAAGCGCTCGTTAAGAATATCAGCTGCTGCACACATCGCAGCAATCATGGAACTCGGTCTAGGCGGACATCCTGGTACAGCAATATCCACGGGAATGATATCTGCTGCACTGCCGCAAACAGCATAAGTACTTCCATACGTTTCTCCGCCACTGGCACAGGCACCACAGGCCATAACCAGCTTAGGCTCCGGCATTGCTTCATACGTCATACGCAAAGCCTGCTCTAAATTTCGCGTTACGACACCAGTAACCATCAGCATGTCGGCATGCCTGGGAGAAGCAACAAAAGCTATACCAAAACGATGCAAATCATAAATTGGATTGCTCAAAGCTCCCATTTCAAAATCACAGGCATTACAGCTGCCAGCATCAAGATGTCGCACATGCAAAGACCTACCAAGTTTAGCTGTAATCATATCACTGATTCGAGCTTGTGCTTCTGTTAAAACACTGCCTAATACATCTTTATTGCTATGCTGTAAAGCACCCTGAACACACGCTTCCACACAGCGACCACAGAATATACATTTCTTATAATCAATAACTGGTTTACCATCATAGACAGTGATAGCTTTTACTGGGCAAACTGTACTGCAGCATCCACAACCATCACAGCTATTCATGCACTGCAGCTGACCACGCATTCTTCTATGTCCGGAGAGAGAAATATTTTCCGTGACTATTTTTTTGTTTAAAATAGCCTCAATCATTTTTAACATGGTAAATTTTCCCTCCTAACGGTCAAGACATGCATAGCATAGCTCAAAGCTTTTATTTATCAACGGAAAGTCAGGTATAATATCACCTTGTACAGCTACAGTAAGTGCCGGCCAGTTAGGATATGAAGCCGACCTTACAAACAGCCTGTCAATACGACCTTCTTCATCCAACATAAGCCAGTGCAGATTATCTCCGCGTGCCGACTCGCTGATTCCCCAGCTGCCTTCTAAAGTGCGCAAATCGCCTAAATCTACACAAAGATTTTCTTCCGGCTCCCTGCGCAGCTTTGTTATCAACTGTTTTACAAGTTTAATGCTTTCGTATACTTCACCTACGCGCACTTTAATTCGCGCTTCTACGTCACCAGCAGTTTCCGTAATAACAGAAAAATCAAGCTCATCGTAAATACCAAAGCCCATGTCTTTTCTGCTGTCATGCGTACTGCCGCTGGCGCGTGCTCCTACACCAACCATAGCCAGTTCAAAAGCTGTATTCTGCCTAATAATACCAGTGGTACGAATTCTATTGACAAAGTTATTCTGCTCCCACATGATATGGACAATATCTTTGTATTCCTTTTCCAACTCACGCAGTACTTCATCTATTTCTTCCAGACATTTTTCATCAGCATCATAGTTTACCCCGCCCGGTACAATAAGTCCGCGCAGAAAACGATTACCAGCCAGCATTTCATTAAGCTGCATCAAATATTCTTTCAGTCTGCTGCCCATACTGATGACTGGTGAAAAACCTACACCAGCACAAACGTTACCAGTATCACCAACATGATTATAAAGACGTTCCAACTCTGCAGCTAAAGTACGAATAATCCATGCTCTTCTCGGCACTTGCACTTCTGAAAGCTTTTCTACCGCCTGACAAAAGCTTAAGGTATTAGCTACGCTGCATGCACCGCAAATGCGTTCTACTAAAAGCAATGCTTCCCAGGGCGTTTTGCCTTCCACTGCCTTCTCAATGCCACGATGAGTATAAAAAAGTTTGGCGTCTAACTGCAACATGGCCTCACCAGCCTGACTGAAACGAAAATGGCCAGGCTCAATAATACCTGCATGTATAGGACCTACAGGCACTTCATACAGACCTTCACCTGCAGAAGTAAGCATTTCATATTCTTTCTTACCTCTAACTTGATAATCAACAGGATATTTTTTCAGCAAAGGATGAAAATCTTCTGGAAAACTTTCATGTAATACTAAGGGACGCAAATCTGGATGTTCACGTGGAACAAAACCAAACATATCATGCAGTTCCCTTTCATACCATGCGGCAGCAGGCAGAATAGGTGTTAAAGAAGGATAGCTTAAATCTCCATCTGCCGTAAACTCTGCCTTTAAAATATCCATATCTCTTTTTTCAGCATTATAAAATAAACAATAAATGGCCAGTCCTCCGCCATGTAAGGTTTCATCCGCGCCAAACATGGCAGCAAGAGGATTTTTACCCGCAGCACTGAAAATATTGGCAGCACCGCGCAAATTTTCCGGTTGTACCTGCAGCACGTTATCACCTTCCTATTATCAAAACTGCATGATTTAAAAGATTATTAATCCAGGGAATATTTTCAAATCCGGCACCGACAAAACAAGTAAGCAACAATAAAATTGCCAATATCGGTGTATCAAGTTTATCCAGCAAATCTCCTAAAGACGGGCGTCGCGGCTGATCACACAGCATACGCATACCATGATATAAAATACCAATCAACACGCCTGCCAAAAGAATAATCAGCAAACTTCCTGCTATCCAGTGCTCTTCCTTAAAAAGAGCTGTCAGAATATAGAATTTACTGAAAAACAATCCCATCGGAGGTAAACCCAGAATGCCAAGCATACTGATAAGCCAGAAAGTAGCTGTATGCGGAACTTCTTTAATCATGCCATGAATACGCATCAGATTTCTGGTCTGATACTCCTGAATTATAGTACCGGCAATATAGAACAAAACAAATTTAATCAGCGCATGGCTATACATGTGCAGCATTACAGCTTTCAGAGAAAAAGCTGTAAATACACCGACGCCGGCTACCATGATGCCGATATTTTCCATGGATGAATATGCTAAAATACGCTTCACATCGCGCTGTACAACTACAAAAGGAACTGCTACAGCTACAGTAAGCACAGCAAAGAACAAAAGCATGCCGCTCATCATCTCAACACCGGCAGTAGGCAATAAAATTACCAAATTACGCAGCAACACATATAATGCACAGCTGCACAAAGCACCGGAAAGCATACCGCTGGTCAGCGAAGGAGCTTCCGCATAAGCATCAGGAAGCCAAGTGTGCATAGGCGCCATGCCCACCTTGGTACCGTAGCCAATCAAAATAAACAGCAGCGCCATTTTGGTCAAGGACGGATCCAATACAGCCGCATGCTCATAAAGATACAGCCAGCTAAGCGGTTTATCGTTGCCCAACGCGTCAATTTGCGCATAATACAAAATCAAAGTTCCCAAAAGAGCCAGACAGATGCCGACTGTACATACCATAATATATTTCCAGGTAGCTTCCAGTGCACTGCGGGTAAATTTAAAGGAGATAAGAAGTGCAGAAATCAGCGTAGTAGCTTCTATGGCAACCCACATCAATCCCAAATTCTTAACCAATAAAACAATGAACATTGTCCAGACAAACATCTGCATCAAAGCAAAATATCTGCCCGTCTGCAGCTGTTCATTTTTCAGCACACCGCTTTTTTCCTCACGCACAAGGTAAGAGCGCGTGGTCCAGGTCGCCGCTATATAAAGAGTTGTAATAATCATCAATACCCAGCAATTTAACGCATCCAGATAAAAATATTCGCTGTTAAAGGGCTGAGCCGGATTAAAATTATATAACAGCTGGCAGACTAAAACACCTACTCCGGTAGCTGTAAGCCTGTGCAGCCAGTGTAAAGACGTATTGGCAAAACGTCCGCTAAGCGCCAAAGCTGCGCATAAAGGCGGAAGACATAACAGTGCATAAATAATTTCCAGCATCTTCTCACCCTTTCAGCTTTCTCAGAACATTAGTATCTGTAGTTTTAAAGGATAGGCGCAGACGTGAAGTAAGTATTACCAGAATAACTACTGCAATCAACACATCCAGAAAAATACCTAATTCAATAATCAGCGGCAATCCCTCGGTCATAATAAGTCCAAGCAGATATATGCCATTTTCCATGGTAATCAAACCAATCATCTGCATAATTGCACGGCTGCGCATAACTATCAGCGTCAAGCCTGTCATAATCATAAAGATAGATGATGCTACAATATCGCGGCCCTGTACACCGGGCAGCAGGCTGTCCAGCACTACATAGCTTAAAGCCAGAAAACAAGCCGCTGCTGCTGTAGAATAATTGACATTGATATCGCTGGCAATTTCTTTTTCATCACTAAGCTTATGAACAACCTTTAAAATAGCATACGGAATAAAAATTACCTTAACTGCAATAGTGAGCACACCCGGTAAAAATGCATGTAAGCCACCGCCATGGCTCATACCTACAACAAGGCATGCTGCGGCAATCAATGCCGATTGAATACTAAGACAAAAAATACCACGCTTCAAATCCATAATACGTGTTTGCAGAAAGACGATAAACATAAGTGTAACTACTAAAAATTCCACAATTTACCCTCCTTACTGTGCGGCAATAGCCAGCAGGAGCATAATGCCTGCGGCAGCCAGATATACACGTACTTTGAATAAACGCATCTTGTTATTTAATGTTTCTACTACTGCAACCAATGCCGCAGACCCAATCACCTTAAATACAACAGGCATATTAAGCGGCAGATACAGCAATGAAAATAAAACCAAAAAAATAAGTAGTTTGAGCTGACTTGCCCAATGAATTAATGCCAAAAGTCGTCCGGAATATTCCAATGTCATACATTCATGAATCATAGTCAATTCCAGATGCGTATCAGGATTATCAACCGGTATACGGCTGTTTTCAGCCAGTAAAACCAAAAAGAAAGCAATACAGGTCAATACACCAGCTACAGTCAGATTGACCTCGCCGGGATCCAAGGACATACCGCCCAAGAAAGTACTGCCGGTATGCAGCACATTAGACAATATTGCCAGCATAATTACAGGCTCAACAAAAGCAGCAACATAAATCTCCCTGCTGCCGCCCATGCCGCCAAAAGCTGTTGCTGCATCCAGTGAAGAAAGCGTCATAAAGAAACGGCCTAATGCCATAACATAGACAAAGACAAATACATCACCAAAGGATAATGTGCCGCCAAAAAAATTCGGCAGCATGCAGGCAGCCGCTATAGTAGAAGCAAAATATACGCACGGCGCTGCCAAAAAAATAGTACTCGTATACGGAGTAAGAAAGGTAGGTTTACACCACCATTTATATAAGTCAAAATATTCCTGCAGGATACTGGAGCCAATCCTGTTCTGCAGCAGTGCTTTCAGCTTTTTGATAATTCCGGCAATCAGCGGAGCTACCAATAACAATACAAAAGCCTGCAACAGACTGTACCCTAAACCTTGATAGTCTGTCATCATTTATATATTGCCCCCCAAATCAGCACGGCGATCATCGCAGCCATAACATAACTAACATATAATCTTACACTCCCCTGCTGCAAACGGCGCAGAAAAGCAGAAGAAACAACAAAATATTTCTGCAGCGGCAGATACAGCTTCTGAGTAATCATATCAGGAATTTCCAGTTTATAAGATAATAAACGACCAAAATAAGGATGATCCTTGCGGACATAAGAAACCTCGCGTTTAGGCTTTAAAAGATAATCAAAAGCCCGACGCAGCGGCTTGGAAAAACCTGTAGCAGAATACTGCTGTCTTGCTGTAGGCACAGTACCGCAATTCCAAGTTACATCACTGGCAACATAAGACTTTTTCGCCATAGTAACAGCTGCCGCAAAACATGCTCCTGTTAAAACTACTACCAATGCTAAAGTAGTACCATAAGCCTGCAGTAATTCACCGCCGCTTTGCATCACATCGGCAATACCCGGCATATAAACCGAAGTATCAACAGTAAGCACGCCGCTTAATACATTTAACAGCGGAGCCGGATAAAGTCCCAATGCAAAAATCAATACAGTACTTATTCCCATAGCCAGCAGCATAAATCCATCAGATTCATGAGCCTGTTCAGCTATTTGACTGCGTGCTCTGCCAAGGAATGCTATACCGAAAAAGCGTACAAAGCAGCCTAATGCAAGCGCACCAGTTAAACCAAGCAAAACAAAAGCTAAAGAACACCACAAACGTATATCCTGTCCATAACCACTGTAAGCTAAAGTGATAAAGCTCTGCAATGTCATCCACTCGCCTATGAATCCATTAGTCAGCGGCAGAGCTGATAAGGCCATACAGCCGGCAAAACAGAAAGCAGCTGTATACGGAAGCTTACGCAACAGACCGCCAAAAAGTTCCAGATTTTTGCTTCCGGTAGCATGCATAATACTGCCGGCACTCATAAACATGAGCACTTTAATAACTGAATGATTATAACAATGTACCAATGCTGCCATAAAGCCAAGTGTTCCCCAGCCTTCGCCAGCAGTAACTTCTAGCAGCATACCACAGCCAAAAGCAGCAAAGATAATGCCCATATTTTCAACAGAAGAATATGCCAGAATACGCTTGATATCTGTTTCCATCTGAGCATAAAGTACGCCTAAGAAAGCTGATATCAAACCTGCTGTCATGACAACAATACACCACCAGTAATTCCAGTCAGGCAGAAAAGCAAAGGCAAAACGACCAAAGCCGTATAAAGCTATTTTCAGCATCACACCGCTCATCAAAGCTGAAACATGACTGGGCGCTGCAGGGTGTGCCTTAGGAAGCCATACATGCAAAGGCACAAGGCCTGCTTTAAGAGCAAAGCCAATAAAAGCAGCTAAAAATACAATGCTGCTCATACCGTCAGACAAAGTATTATTAGCCATATCAGCAAAAGCAAAGGATTTACTGTAAGTACCTGTCAGTAAAAAAGCAATCATGATAGCTGCAGTACCGATATGAGTCATAACCAGATATTGATAAGCAGCATTCCAGGTCACACGTTTTTCTGCTTCATGATTAACCAGCAGGAATGAAGCTACAGCCATAATTTCCCAGAATAAGAGAAAACTAAAGGCATCACCAGCCAGTACTACAAATACCATGGAGCCTAAGAAAAGATTCCATAAAGAGCCTAACATCCTCAGTCTTTTTCCCAAATAACTGAGTGCATACCCAAGAGCGTAGATGCTGGTAATAATTCCGGCACAACCCGTCAAAAGCAAAAAAGCAGCACTCCATTTATCACAGGACAGCGAATAGGAGCCCCAATGTACAGTCGCTATCTGCAGAATGTCCAATAAAACAAGACCGGCGTTATATGTTACTAAAGCGCTGCCTGCTATCGCAGCTACGCATGCCGCATAATGAGCAGCCTTCTGCCATTTATGCGGAAAAAGCAGCGTAAATATGCCAATTCCATAGCAAGCTGCTGCCATAAAGAATAAACTCATCCTCATCACCTATAAAATTATTTGTTCACAAATATGACATATTTTATATTATAACATTTTTAGAAATTTATGCCAATCAGGAAAAAAATTTTACGATAAATAAAAAAGACAGCTTACGCTGTCTTTTTTATTATAAAACTTGTTTGCTATTATTGAGCAATCTGTAAATATTTCTGATACATTTCATGGTCTTCCTGCATCATCTTATCGCAATCTTCACCAATGATTACAGTCGGATCAATGCCCTGTTTCATGAAATATTCTTTGAATTCTTTGGAATCACATACCTTTTTAGCAGCCGCACGCAGTACTTCCAGTTTTTCTTTCGGAGTATCTTTAGGAGCAACTAACGCAGCCCAGGCACGGATAGTCATATCATGACCCAATTCCTTAAAGGTAGGTACGTCAGGATAAATCTGAGAACGAGAATCAGCCATAATAGCTAAAATTTTCAGATTACCTGCATCAACCTGGCTTTTGAATACGGACGGGTCAGCTAAAGTTGCATCAATATGTTTGCCAGCCAAAGCAGCCGCAATATCAGCAGATCCTTTCGGATAAGGAACATGTTTCAGCTGTACACCAAACTCATCTTCAAAAGACAAAGCAGCAATGTGCCAGATAGCACCAATACCGGAGTTACCCATCTGTACTTTACCAGGATTTTCTTTAGCATAAGCAACGAATTCATCCAAAGTGCTGTACGGAGCTTCTGCAGGAACAATCAGCGCAGCAGGAGCTGCAATCGGTGCACAGATAGAAGCATAATCTTTGTAAGTATTTTTGCATTTGCCTTGATGCGGGAACATTGCCAGTTCTACGGTTACCATGCCTAAAGTATGTCCGTCAGGTTTAGCATTAGCAAGCTCAACCATACCGGTTACGCCGCCGCCATCCGGTTTGTTAACAGGAACAAACTTGCTGCCCGGCAGCTCTTTTTGCAGCATTTGCACCAAACCTCTGGCAGAAACATCGGTACCGCCGCCAGGAGCTTTAGGAATGATGACAGTAATATCGCCATCAGCAGGATACGCAGCCTTTTTGCTGTCGCCGCCGCAGCCGGCAATCATCATAGCCATCATCAGCAATGATACCAGTACAAATAAAATCTTTTTCATTATACATACCACTCCTCTATAAATTTTTTTACAACAACCTTTTATAACTCTTCCTTGCTAAAACGGCAGTGTACAATATTTTTGCGCTGCCAGGTATAAGTAATGTCTAAGCCATCTTTGTCAGCAATTACTGCAGGATAGGAAAACTCCCCTGCCTCTGTTTCCAAATCAAGCATTTTTTGCCAGCTCTTACCATTATCAGCTGATTTAAAAAGACTTAATGGTGAACGCATTCCCCAATTACTGTGAATGGGATTGCATACCAAATACAAACACTGATTAAAAGGTGCTTGTACAAGATCTATACCGCTGTTATTATTAGGCAGCTGTGTTGGATAAGCTTTCTTCCAAGTGTTGCCATTATCAGCAGAATCACTGCGATAAATGTAACCTTCACTGCTGCGCATCAGCATGTGCAGCTGTCCGGGAGCACTTTCCCAAATAGTAGGCTGAATCACGCCACGTCCATAAAAAGACTGTTGACTGACAGCTATGTTGCTTTCGGCTGTTTTCTCGCCATCTTTATATAACAAACCTGTGATACCAATCGGTAAAGACTTATGCCATGTCATTCCTCCATCATCACTATAATCAACAAATGATGTCCATAACCCGCGTTCAGTTGAACCACCGGCAATAATTCTGCCGCTTGCTAATAAAACAGGCTTATTACGCACAGGGCCACGTCCGCCGCTGTCATCATCAGCAACAAGTTCTGCAGGACTGCTCCAGCTATAACCTAAGTCTACAGACTTTCTGCAATAGGTTTTCCAATTGGAAATTTCCTGCCCCTCTTTAAAAAACAGCGTAATCTCGTCTTTATAAGAAAAAAGCACTGGATTCCAATTTGCTTCAGCACCATCAGCAAGTTTCTGCGGCTGACTCCAGCCATTTACATATTTATGGCTGCCCCAGATTGCCACATCGGCAGTACCTTCTTTCTGCCCGCCAAACCAACAGCACATTAGCCTATCTTCTGCAAGTCTTAAGATAGTAGATGCATGGCAAAAATCAGTTGGTAAATTTTTAATAACAAATTCTTTCTGCATTAACAGCACCATATTACATAAATTTTACATTTTATATATTGTATCATATTTATTTATAAGCGTAAACTATTAAACCCAATTCTGTAAAAAAATAAACAGCTCACAAATATGTGAGCTGTCATCATACACTATAAAACTTATTTAGCTTCTTCTTTCTTTTGAGCCTGAACAGGAACTAAAGCAAAATCTGCCATTAAGGGTTTTTTACCGGTAGTATCAAAAACAAATACCATCTGAGCAAGATTTTCTTTACTGAAAGAACCAACATAAATTACACGGTCAGCTTTATCAAATCTCTGCAAAACAGCAAATTTAGCTTCTTTATTCTTACCAAATTTTTCTTTTACCTGCTGCAGCATAGCCGCGTATTTGTCAGCAGTAAAATTTTTCTTTAAATCCGGTGTAAAGTTAGCCGCAACAACTTCGTAAGTAACAGTTGCATCATTTAAACCTTTAATAAAAAGATCAGCTGCTGCTTCTTCTTTAGCAAAGTCTTTAGACGCGCCTGCAGCCATAGCAACAGAGCTGATAAGCAAAGAAACTAATAAACTCATCATTAATAATAATTTTTTCATATTGTATACACCGCCCTTAATAAAATATAATTTTATTTCATTATATCCTGTCCTTACTATCTTTACAAGCAACAACATAAATAAAAAAGGCTTGCCATAAGGCAAGCCTGAAAAATCTTATTTACGGATACCGAGTTTTGCAATGATTGCACGATAACGTTCAATATCTTTTTCCATCAGGTAGTTCAGCAGACCACGACGTTTACCTACCATTTTCAGCAGGCCGCGACGGGAATGATGGTCTTTTTTATGTTCTTTCAAATGTTCGGTCAAGTATTTAATGCGTTCGGTCAGAACTGCAATTTGTACTTCCGGAGAACCGGTGTCGCCTTCATGACGAGCATTGTCGAGAATAATGGATTGTTTTGCTTCGCTAGTTAACATTAAAAATTCCTCCTAATTTTACAATTCCCAAAGCATAGCAGCCGTCGGAGTTGCGTACTTCCAAGCTTTGGTTCAAATACTTTAATAGTATATCATACCTGTTCATCATAGAGCAAGACATTTGTTATATTTTTTACAATCTTTATAATTCAAAAAACTTCCGGCAGCAAGCTTTATCAGCTTCAAGCTGCTGGCAAAGTTCTTGAACAGATGCAAACTTACATTCATTACGGATAAATTTATGAAACTCCACATGCATATATGAGCCATAAATATCGCTGTTGAAATCAAAAATATGTGTTTCCAATCTTGCAGCAGTCACATCACCAAAAGTTGGATTAAGGCCTATATTAGCCATACCATAATAATTTGAATCATTAACAAACACACGCACAGCATAAACACCTGCATGCGGAATAGCTGCCTGCTGCGCAGAAAGTTCTATATTAGCCGTTGGAAAATTGAGCAGTCTGCCTCGTTGGCAGCCCTTAACAATGACACCAGATAAAGTGTATTTTCTGCCTAACATTCGGTTAGCTTCTGCAATATAGCCTGCACTAATCAAATGCCTGATTTCTGTACTGCTTACTATAATCCCGTTATCGCTTACCAGCGGTCTTACAATAAGCTCAAAACCCATTTCAGACGCAAATCGCTTTAAGGTGGCAATATTTCCATCCCCATGACAGCCGAAATTGAAATTTTCACCTACAGCCAGGCATTCAAATCCTAACTTAGTCAATTGCTGCAAAAAAGCGGACGGAGATAATTCTGCCAGCTGCCTGTCAAAAGGTACTTCCACTAAAAGATCAACACCCATTTTTTCCAGTAAAGCATATTTCTCTTTACTGCCAATCAAAGACATCGGTACTTCTGACGGCTTAATTAAAGAAAAAGGATGATTGCTGAAAGTAAAAACAGCCAAATAGCAATTATGCTCCCTTGCATATTTTGCCGCCGAGCTGATAACATCCTGATGACCTAGATGAAGTCCGTCAAAAGTTCCCAGAGCAATAACACATGGGCGGTCAAAGCCGTGAAAGTTTTCCAGTGAAGTAATAATCTCCATCTTTTATTCCTCTTGCATTATATAACGTGAAAAAATCTTTTCTGCCTGTATTTTTTCCTCACTGCAGCTGCCTATACCTAAAAATTCTTTTGCAGGCCCCATAAGTACATATCTGCCATCTGGTGTACCTGCAACAGTAGTACGCACACCATTAGTAATACGTGCTGCCTGCCTTGCTGTCAGCACTAATTGAGATATATTGCTTACAGCTGATAAAGGTTCTGCCAGGCATTTCTCTGGATTCTCAGTAATTTCCTGCAAGGTAAAGGCATCCTCAATTTTAAATCCCGCAACCTGTGTACGCAGCAGAAAACTCATTGTACCGCAAGAGCCTAAGGCATCAGCAATATCTTCGCCAAGTACGCGTATATATGTTCCTTTAGAACATTCTACTGCTAAAGTCAAGGAATTATCTCCCTGATGAAGCAATTCTAATTTATATACCTCAATAGGACGTGCTTCTCTTTCTACATTGATGCCTTGACGTGCCAAAGCATACAGTTTTTGTCCGTCAACTTTTAAAGCAGAATACATAGGCGGAGTCTGCATTATCTTACCGGTAAACTGCTGCAGAACTGTCAGAATTTTATCTTTGGATAGCTGCGGCACCGACATAGTCTTAATAACCGTACCACTGTCATCGCCTGTATCAGTCTGCTGACCCAAGGTAACTTCTACAAGATACTGTTTTCGTCCTTCAACAGCAAATTCTAATAATCTGGTAGCACTGCCTATAAACACAGGGAGAACTCCTGCCGCATCAGGGTCAAGAGTTCCTCCGTGTCCAGCCTTTTTAGTTTTCAACACTCGCCGTAAATAAGCAACCACATCATGGGATGTCATTCCAGGCGGTTTTAAAACATTTAAAATACCGTCCATTATAAGGCCTTTCCTATAGCTTCCAAAAGCTGCTTTTTGGCATCTTCCAAAGGTGCATAAATCGTACATCCGGCTGCACGAATATGTCCGCCGCCACCAAAGCTAAGCGCAATCTGCGCTACATCAGTACGACTGGAACGCATGCTTACACGGGTAACGTTTTCTTCCACTGCTTTAAACATAATAGCTATATCGACACCTTCGATATAACGTGGATAAGAAACAAAACTGTCAGTTTGGATATTCTTATCATATAGTTCATGTGGAATAGCAATATATGCAACCTTATTATCATAAGCAAAAGTTAAAGACGGCAATACTTTACTCAAAAGCTCAACAGTCTCACGGGTACGCATATCAAGATTATCAGAAATAATGCTTGGCTGTACACCATAATCAAGCAGCAAAGCAGCTCGCTGCATAGTTTTGCGCGTTGTATTAGAATAACGGAAAGAGCCGCAGTCTGTAGAAATAGCAGTATACAGACAAAGTGCCGTTGCTTCATCATGTTGCCATTGCATTGCTTCAAACAGATCACACATAATTTCACCGGTAGCTGCAGCCTTAGTATCAAGATACAGATAGTCGGCAAACTCCGTATTGGAAATATGATGATCTATATTCAGAATATACGGAGCCTGCACAACCTCTCCCACAATACCAATTCTATCAAAAGAACTTGCATCAATAACAACCAGGATATCTGCCTTTACTGTACTGCCGCACTCCGGACGCTGACAGCATTCAATGCCCGGTAAAAAGCCAAAACCTCTGCCAATCTCATCATCGACAAAGACAGTAACTTCTTTACCCAGTCTTTTTAGAATATGCATCAACCCCAACGCTGAGCCTAATGTATCTCCATCGGGACTGACATGACAGCACAAAACAATTTTTTGTGCCTGCAGCAGGAGATTACCTGTTTCCTGCAGACTGATTTTACTGCTCATTTGTGCCGCCTTCCTCCTGCTTAATCTTGTCAAGGATGCTCTGAATATGAGCACTGTACTCCATAGAAGTGTCCTTAACCAAAATCAGGGAGGGAGCGAAACGCAGACGAATGCGTTTCGCTATTTCACTGCGCATAAAGCCCAGTGCTTTATTTAAAGCTTTCCAGGTTTCTTCCTGTTTATCTTCAGGTCCATACAGGCTTACATAAACCTTAGCTATGCTCATGTCATCTGTCAATTCTACACCGGTAATAGTAACAAACTGAATACGCGGATCTTTGACATCATGCAAAAGCATATTGCTTATTTCATGCTGAATGGCTTCCTGTACTTTTTCAACTCTTAATCTTGCCATAATACACCTGCTTCGGCCTATTCTTCTTTGATTTCTTCCATATTGTAGATTTCAAAGATATCGCCCTCTTTGAGATCGCGGAATTTATCCAGAGTAATACCACATTCGAAGCCTTGAGCAACCTCTTTGACATCGTCTTTAAAGCGGCGTAGAGATTCAATTTCGCCTTCATGTACAACAATGCCGTCACGTACTACTCTAACCTTAGAACTGTTGGTAACTTTACCTTCCAGTACATAACAGCCTGCAATAAGAAGTTTGGAAATAGTAATCAGTTGACGTACTTCCACACGACCTTGAATAACTTCTTTGAACTTAGGCGCCAGCATACCTTTAATAGCCGCCTCAACGTCATTGAGTGCATCGTAAATTACACGATAAGTACGTACGTCTACTTTTTCAGTTTCAGAAGCTTTACGTGCATTAGCATCAGGACGTACATTGAAGCCGATAATCAGAGCATTGGCAGCAGAAGCCAGCATAACGTCAGATTCAGTAATGGAACCTACACCTGCATGAACTACTACTACTTTTACTTCTTCGTTCTTAATTTTCTGCAGAGATGCTTTCAATGCTTCGATAGTACCCTGAACGTCTGCTTTAACAACGATATTCAGCTCTTTCAGCTCACCTTCCTGAATACGTTGGAACAAGTCATCCAAAGAAACTTTAGAGTTAACCTGGATTTCTTCTTCACGTTTCTTAGCGATACGTTTTTCAGCAACGCTGCGAGCAGTCTTTTCATCAGTAGAATCAAGAATATCGCCTGCCTGCGGTACATCGTTAAGGCCCAGTACTTCTACAGGAGTAGACGGCAGTGCTTTTTTAACTTTTTCACCACGGTCATTAATCATCGCACGTACTTTACCATAAGCAGTTCCGGCAATAATGGTATCACCAATATGCAGGGTACCTCTTTGAACCAGCACGGTAGCTACAGGGCCGCGGCCTTTATCCAGCTGAGCTTCGATAATAGTGCCATGAGCCGGCAAGTTCGGGTTTGCTTTCAGTTCCTGCATTTCAGCAACAAGCAAAATCATTTCCAGCAAGTCGCTGATACCGGTTTTTTGGTGAGCAGATACCGGTACCATAATGGTATCGCCGCCCCAATCCTCAGGAATCAGTTCATGTTCTGCAAGCTGTTGTTTTACGTGGTCCGGATTAGCACCGGGACGGTCAATCTTGTTGATAGCAACAATGATAGGCACCTTAGCAGCCTTAGCATGGTTGATTGCTTCGATAGTCTGCGGCATTACACCGTCATCTGCTGCTACAACAAGAATAGCTACGTCAGTAACCTGTGCGCCGCGGGCACGCATAGCAGTAAACGCTTCATGGCCAGGGGTATCAAGGAAAACAATCTGTTTACCCTGATAATTTACTTTATACGCACCAATGTGCTGAGTAATACCGCCGGCTTCACGGGCAGTAACATTCGTTTTTCTGATAGCATCCAGCAAAGAAGTCTTGCCATGGTCAACGTGACCCATAACGGTAATTACAGGCGGGCGCGGCAAACGTTTTGCCGGATCATCTTCTACTTCCGGTACTTCGGTAGGATCTTCGTCCGGAGCCTTCTGGCCTACTTCTACGCCAAATTCTTCACCAATAAGCTGAGCAGTATCATAATCAATATCCTGATTGATAGTTACCATTACACCCAGCATAAACAAAGCTTTAATTACTTCGTTTACTTCACGTTTAATCAAAGATGCAAATTCTTTGACATTGATGCTTTCACCAATTTCAACATAAGTCGGCTTCGGAACCTCTACAACCGGCTGCTGTACCTTCGGAGCATTGTTTGCCGGGCGTTTGCGATTCATTTGATGTCCAGCACTGCGGTTAGGTCTGCTTTCCTTAGTTGCATAGGAGCCTTTAATCTGCGGCTTATCTTTGCGGTTGTTTTTATTATTGAAGTTATTATTTCTGTTGTTTCTGTTATCAGAAGCACCATTGTTAAAATTCGGACGATTATGCTGCGCATTGCCTTGTGCATTACGGTTATCGTTATTACGGGCAGGCTGGTTTTTCGGCGCATTGTTGCCAAAACGCTGCTGACGATTATGCGCATCCTGATTTTTACGGTTATCAGTGTGTGCTGCCTGACCACCGCGGTTTTGCTGTGCATTTTGATTATTACGGTTATTATTGTTATTACGCTGCTGCATCTTGCCCTCATTGCTGCGAGTATTTTGATTATGCTGCGGAACATTTTTATTCATACCGTTCTGTTCCGGCTTTTTAACCTGTTGTTTCTGCATATTTACAGGCTGCTCTTTTTTTACAACTTCTTTTTTTGCAGGAACAGGCGGTTTCTTGTTATATTCTTTATCAATAATGACCAAATCAGAATCATCTACTGCACTAAAATTGCTTTTTTCGATGTTGTGACGTTTTAAAAGATCCAAAACTTCATTCGTGGACTTGCCATACTCTTTGGCAACTTCATATATTCTCTTCTTACCCATTCATCCACCTCCAAATCAGATCTTATGGGATTATTTTTTTATCATATTTACAAAGTTTCTGTCTGTAACTGCAACAGCAGTTCTCTTGGCTTTACCGATTGCCGCACCAAGTTCATCACGGTTTAACACCTCTAAAACCGGTATTCCCGCCATTTCAGCCAGATAATACATATCTTTTTTCGAATTAGGCGCTGCATCTGCTGCAACCAGCAACAGCTTTGCTTTGCCTGATTTTACAGCAATGCGCACCGCTACATCACCGGAGGCCAGTTTACCAGCCTTTTGTGCAAGTCCCAGAGCAAAGGCAATATTATTGTTGCCCATGGTCAAAATCCTCCAGCAGTTTGTTATATACTTCGTCGCTGATAGATTTTTCCAAAGCACGCTCCAAGCGTTTTTCCTTTACAGCTTTAGTAATGCAGGCTTTATCAGGACAAACATAAGCACCGCGACCGTTCTTTTTTCCTGTAAGGTCAAGACTTATCTCACCTTCAGGAGAACGAACAATTCGCAGCAGCGACTTTTTATCTTTCATCTCGTTACAGCCAACGCATTTCCTTTGAGGAATTTTCTTAGTCTTGATCATAATCTTCCTGCTCCGTATCTGCTTCAGCGGCAGCCTGAGATTCACTCTTAATGTCTATTTTCCAACCGGTCAGCTTAGCAGCCAGACGTGCATTCTGACCTTCCTTGCCGATAGCCAGAGACAGCTGATAATCAGGTACTACTACGCGGCAGATTTTTTCATTTTCATCTACCTGAGTGCTTACAACCTTAGCCGGGCTGAGAGCATTAGCAACGTACTGTGCCGGATCTTCACTGTATTTAACAATATCAATTTTTTCACCGCGCAGCTCGTTGACAATAGTCTGTACGCGCATGCCCTTATGACCTACGCAAGCACCTACCGGATCGATATTGTCATCCTGGGTATAAACGGAAATTTTAGAACGCATACCAGGCTCTCTGGCAACGGATTTAATTTCCACTACACCATCATGGATTTCAGGTACTTCCAGCTCAAACAATCTTTTCAAAAGTCCCGGATGAGTACGTGAAACCATGATTTGAGGTCCTTTGCTGGTACGTTTAACCTCAATGATATAGGTCTTCATACGTTCATGATACTGATAAACTTCACCGGGAATCTGTTCAGTAGCAGCAAGCACTGCTTCTACCTTGCCCAGATCAATATAAACATTTTTATTTTCAATGCGTTGTACTACGCCGGTAACAATATCGTTTTCACGGCTGGAGAAACGCTCGTAAACCATTCCGCGTTCAGCTTCACGAATACGCTGTACAACAACCTGTTTTGCATTCTGTGCAGCAATACGGCCAAAGTTTTTAGGAGTTACCTCAGTTTCAACAATATCGCCCACTTCATAACGGCTGTCGATTTCATGTGCATCAGCCAGAGAAATCTCATTAGCTTCTTCTGTTTCCCCTTCAACAACCTCGCGCTGAGCATATACATGGATTTCTCCGCTCAGTTTATTCATATCTACTCTTACATTTTGGACAGAACCAAAATTCTTTTTGTAAGCAGTTACCAAAGCTTCTTCCACAGCCTGGAACAGAAGTTCAGGTTCAATACCTTTCTCCTTTCCCAATTCTTGTATTGCTAAGATAAAATCTGCATTCAATTAATACGCCTCCTAAATATTTTAAAAATCAATATGCGGTCTGATATTAGCTATCAGTTTACGTTCTATCTTGACCGGATTCTTAAATTCCCTGCCCTTGATAATTTTTCTTACTTCTACAAATTCATCATCATGTCCAACCAGGACTGCCACTAAAAGTTTCATATTCTCCCAGGGAGCATAGAAAGAAATATCTACCTTGCTGCCGTAAGCATCGACAAAATCCTTATCCTTTTTCAAAGGACGGTCGATACCAGGAGAAGAAACCTCCAGAAAATATTTATCCTGAATGGGGTCTTTTTCATCAAGCACAGCAGTAAGCTTTTCACTTACCAGCTGGCAATCGTCAATTTCTACTCCTTCAGGCTTGTCGATAAAAATACGCAGATACCAGTCTTTTTCACGGACATACTCTACATCGACCAGTGTAATATCCGTATCCTTGAGAATAGGCTCCATTAATTCTGTAATCAATGCTTCTATTTCTCTTGCCTGCATCTTTATCACCTCCACGATATTAAATTGTATTTTTGCTTTAATAAGCGGAAAGAGCGGGTATTTAACCCACTCTTTCAAAATAACAGTTATATTTTCTGCTAATATTATAACATTATCATGCGCCTATGGCAAGCCTTTACTACTATATACGCTGCTTTTCGGGCTTTATAAACACATATTTTCCACTGTCAGAAAGTTCCTGGCAAAATTTATAACCGTAACCGTTAAAGGCTTTTACATCGCTGACAGAAGTGATATTTTCTTCCGCACACCAGCGTACCATATAACCGCGGGCCATCTTAGCTTCCGTAGCCTTCACCTTATGTTTTGCTTCCGTTCCCACAGCGAAAATACAGCTAACAAACTCCACATCTTCCTCAAGATACGGCTCCACTGCTTTGCTGTACTCCTTAGAAGCAAGATTTAAGATAACTTTATCCTCAGCGGTAAGTTCTTCATATAAACTTTCACCCCAAAAAGCATATAAATCATCAAACCCATCACAGCTAAGTTTTGCCTGCATTTCCAATCTATACGGTACAACGCCGTCATCGGCACGCAAAATTCCATAAAAACCTGAAAGAATACGTAAATGTTCACATACATATTCCCAGGATTTAGTGTCAAAAACACGCGGCCCCATATGCGTATACTGCAATCCATCATAAGCTAATACCGCCGGTGTAACTTCCTGCTGCAGCTTCATGTTCTGTATACGTGCATAATTTTGCTGCGCTAATTTATCATTGCACTGCCATAAGTCCTGCAGCTGCGTATAATCCATCTGCCGCATCGCAGCCAGCAGCTTTTTCGTACGCTGTAAAAATATCGGAGTTCTGCTGGCAGCAGCATCTTCATCCACTCGCATCTGTTTAGCCGGAGAAATTATAATCTTCATCTTATCCTCCCAAAGTGATTATTTTACATTTTTATAACAAATCTCTTAATATTTTAAATAAGTTTAACATAAACGCAAAGGATTTTTCTACTTCAAAATAAAATTTATAATTATAGCTTAATAAGGAGGCTTTGGATCGTGAGTAAAAATACTTTAATGCCAAACATACTGCTTAATAATCTTTCTGACGCTGCCTGCCACCAATGCGATAAACGCAATATCGGCTGTCATGCTCGCTGCAGTGAATATAAGAAGTGGTACTTTACCCATAAAATCATCGCCTTACTGCAGCAGTCACAAATTCAAACCAACCGTAAAATATCCATGCCTAAAAAATATTATATTACAACATTTAAAAACAATAAAATATCCTTATCTTTTTAAATGCAGACAAAAAGAGTACCGCCATAAGCCGGTACTCTTTTCTTATAATCTTATTCTATTTCTTCAAACATTTCGCTGCCCATTTTACAAATAGGACAGGTATAACCTTCCGGCAGACTGTCGCCTTCGTAAATATAGCCGCATACTTTGCAGCGATATTTTTTAGTTGCAGATTCATTCTCTTTTATCTCTTCGAACATTTCACTGCCCATTTTGCAAATAGGGCAGGTATAGCCTTCCGGCAGACTGTCACCTTCGTAAATATAACCGCATACCTTGCAGCGGTATTTTTTAGCTGCAGTTGTTTTTTCTTCAGCAGCAGGAGCTATATAATGTCCTCCCAAATCAGAACTTCTATCCTGATACATAGTATGCAGCATTTGTTCAGCCAACTCGCTCAGCGGCTCACCGTAAAATTCTTCATATACCTTTTGGATTTGCGGATTCAGATGACTGCTGCGCAATGCTACACTGTTATCACGTGCGTACAAGCCCTGGATACGTTTTTCTCTCAATGCATCACCCTTGTACTCTCTGTCTTTCGGCTGTCCGCCGCCGCCAATGCAGCCGCCGGGACAGGTCATAACTTCTACAAAATCATAATGTACATTACCGTTTCTAATTTCTTCTACCAGCTTGCGCGCATTGGCAGTGCCATATACAACAGCAACTTTCAGCTTTTTGCCAGCAATAGTCAATTCAGCTTCACGAATCCCCTGCATGCCGCGAACAGCCTCAAGCTGCAGCAAATCAGCCGGAACATCTTCTTTGGTAATAAAAGCATAGGCACTGCGTACAGCAGCTTCCATAACACCGCCTGTATTACCAAAAATAACGCCTGCACCTGTGCCAAGACCCATGAATTCATCAAAAGAAGCATCGTCTAAAGCAACAAAGTCAATGTTTTCATCTTTGGCCAGCATAGCCAGTTCACGGGTAGTGATAACAAAATCCATATCACGCATAGTTTCATCGCCATGATATTTACCGGCAGCGCACATTTCATCTCTGCGAATTTCAAATTTTTTCGCAGTACAGGGAGTAAGTGCTACGTTAACAATCTTTTTCGGGTCGAGACCCATCTTTTTAGCAAAATAAGTCTTAATAGTCGGTCCCTGCATACCAATGGGGCTTTTAGCTGTTGACAAATGCTCCAGCATGTCCGGATAATATGTCTCCATAAATTTAACCCACGCGGGGCAGCAGCTGGTGAACTGCGGCAGCTTCTTATCTTCATGCTGCAGACGTTCTACCAATTCGCTTGCTTCTTCCATAATAGTCAGATCGGCAGCAAAATTGGTATCAAGCACATAATCAACGCCCAGTTTTTTCAGCAAGGCCACCATTTTACCCTCTACAAAACTGCCGTCAGCCATGCCAAATTCTTCACCCAATGCAATACGCACAGACGGTGAAGTGCTGACAATAACAATTTTATCAGGGTCTCTTAAAGCTTCTGCCACCTGATAAATTTCAAATTTTTCTGTAATAGAATCAACAGGGCAAACATTAGCACATTGTCCGCAGTTAATGCAGACAGGAACATCATTGGTAAACTGCAAATCATAAGTACCGCATACACCTATTTCATTAGTACAAACAGTTTTGCAGGCACCGCATTTAATACACTTAAATTCCAATCTTTGCACAGACGGATTATCCGGCTCAATAGCTACACGGATATCAGTAAATTGATGCTTGGACATAAATATCCCTCCTGTATTATATACCTTGACAACCATATTATAGGCTATTTATCAAAAGAGTGCAACAAAAAACCGTTTTCCGTTAAAAGTTTATTTTCACATTAACAAAAGATGTTTAACATTGTAACTAAAGCTAAACTAATACTATTTAATAAATATACCCATCTTAATTACTTTATATCTAATAGTATCCTAAATACTTAGCTCGTATAGCAGCACATAATAAAAAAACAATTAGTAAAACCATTATTTTGACTAAAATTTTAAAAAACTTACAGGAAAAGGTATTTTTATTTTATTATTCATAGCTAAATCTATTGTCGAATAAAATTGACTGCATATTCCAACATAGAGTATTATTAGCCACCATCCTGATCCTATAATATTAAAAATTTCTGTATAAATATATACAACAAAGCAAAGTATATATAAGATATTACTTAATATAAAGGCAATGTAATATTTCCAATTAGAAAAATCTATTCTAGAAAACATTAAAGTTCTTTTTGTAAACTTAAAAATCATATATATCATAAGAATTATAATAAAATAACTCATTGCTCACTCTTCTCTCTAAATTAAATTATATTGAATGATAAGTAACGGATTTCTCTACACAATACTATTTTTTATTTCTACATATATAAAACTTTCACCTACTTAAATATAAAAAACACCGAGATATTTCATCTCAGTGTCTTCATTATCCAAACAAATCTATCTGGTCTATTAGGACACTTTACATCATCTTACATAATCTTAATATATGTTATCACGTCCACACAATCCATATATTTTTTGCTGTTTTACCAATTTCTCAAATTTCTTAAACTCAATTTAAACTCAACAAGAATAATGATATAATAGCGGTGTCAGACGACCCCTAAAGTCTTGCCAAAGACTTCGTCTGTGGGGGTCCGGATACCTACCCCCACCATGCGAACTGCCAATCGCATGGAAAAACAAAAAAGCCCTACCAGTATAAAAACTGAGTAGGGCTTTTTATTCACTATTCTTTCCAGCATTTCATAATATCAAACTTTTCAAATATACTTTTACTGCCAACCCAATTCATCAAATCAAAAAATAAGTAATATTCAAACTCAGACATATCATTTTGTCGTTTAAATCTATACCGTCGAATACCATCTTTTTCATAAAAATATTCAATACTATCATAATAAACAGGCATTAAACTGTATTTTATCGACAATCTAATATTATTAAAATGATATGCCAAACAATATAGATATTTATCAATCATTTGGTTATCTCCAATAAAGAAATCACAAAAGTTATCTATCGTATAGAATAAATTTCTATCTTCAATTAAATCAGTATTATTCTTTATTAAGTCATTTTTTAATAAAATATTTTTTAAATCTTTCCTACATGCATTAAGCCTCGTCCAATTATGTTTAGAGAAGTTAGCATTTATTTTTAAAACGTCTAATCGCTTAACTTTTAAATCAACTTCATAATTAAAAGTACTAAAATAAAAATTCTCATAAATCAACTCTTTGTTAATCCATCTTTCTAGTTCAGTAATATTACCTAACATACTCGCACTGTTTTTTAATAATGCACTATATTGTGGTAATTCTTTTAACAACTCTAAATAGTTTTTATTTTCTTGATAATTTAATAAATCTGTAGCCGTAGAAAAGAAATCTAAAGAATATATAAAAAAGTACTTCATTGCAGTATAACTTTTAGGTCTTATTGTGGCAATTTTATTTTCATCAACATTAATAGATAATATCTCATGATTTACAATAGAGTCAAAGATTTGAACAGATGAAAGTAACAATAACAATTCTTTTTCTAATGGACTTAAATTAATCATTTTCTTTTTCATTATTCTACCTCATTTCACAACTATGATAATTATTCTATCATCAATAAAAAATTTAGGTAAACAAAATCACCAACTATATGTAGCCCATACTGCAGATTGTTTTTCTTTCCAGTCATAATCTATCCGTGCACCTATATACTGCCCTTTTTCCGTTATTCGGCGTTTAATTCCATAAGAAATACCGCTAACATGGCTGCTGCTTTCCGCATCCAGCTTCAAGCCAATTTCATGCTGCACTTTTGGAGCAGCGTAAATATGGTACTGGTTTAATTCAATGGGCGTATCATCCGGCAATTTTGATATATCACTATCTGACACTACCGGTGCAAAGTCGCTTCCGTTCTGCTGCCGCTGCTGTTCAGCTACCTGCTGTACGGTACCTGCTGTTGCAGGCACACTGCCTGCAGGTTTTGCATCCTGGATTTTATCCTGGATAATTTTACTCTGTTCATCCGAAAGGCTGACACCAGCACTATCAGCAGCTTTTTTTATTTGGTCAGTACTCTGCAGCTGTTCGGATTTTATGATTGGAGTTTTTTCTGCAGGTTTTAATACATCATATATGCAATAGCCAGCAACTCCAATAATACAAGCGATAATGAAATACTTACAAATTTTATATTTTCTCTCAACATCCATAACGTCCTCCTAAACAAAAAATCCCTAAGCCAATAATGACTTAGGGATTTCTTTTTTATTTTAGAATAAATTTTTGATGTAGCCGATTAGCTTGTCAATTCCGGCAATAGCCAAAATACCGATGCAGGCATACAGAAAACGTTTTCCATACTTGCCGAGCTTCTCGGTTAAAGTACGGTCAAGCTCTTTGATTTTCTCAATTTCATCAGAAAATTTGCCAAGATACTTGCGGATTTTTTCTTTCATTTCAGCTTTTTCTTCATCACCGAGTAATTCTACATCAGCTCTCAGCTGTTTCATAGCAGCCTCAATGTTTTGTAAATCTCTTTCAACTTTTTCTTTTGCAATCATAGTCATTTTTATCATCCTCGTATTATAAAGTAGTAGTGTTTATGGACCCTCTCCAAGGTCTGTATGCT
>ERZ791801.846-NODE-846-length-24867-cov-3.763461_pt1 | contig 24867 bp, 10 predicted proteins | sample MGYA00510309_ERZ791801 | MGnify/ENA primary metagenome ERZ791801 (study PRJEB30046, sample SAMN00791979) | human gut metagenome | study: EMG produced TPA metagenomics assembly of the A metagenome-wide association study of gut microbiota in type 2...
CCCGCCATCGAGCAGAGTTTTACACCTAATTGGGGATAAAACAGCTGATGGCTGGTGCCGGAATCATGCTGCTGGGAACTACCCTGATTCCACAGCTGGCAACATTGTTCTCTTAAGAGGAGTGGTAGATGAACACCATCATTGAGAGAATTACGGAAGCGATAAAGGATATCCTGATCGGGCTTATTAAGTCAAGTTTGGATAACATGTTCACGTCTGTCAATGAGCAGGTGGGAACCATAGCCGGGCAGGTGGGACAGACACCGCAGGGATGGAATGCAGGGATTTTTAATCTGATTCAGAATATATCCCAAACGGTGATTGTCCCCATTGCGGGACTGATCATCACCTTTGTCCTGTGCTATGAATTGATCACGATGGTAACACAAAAAAACAATTTCCATGAATTTGAGACTTATAACATTTTCCTCTGGATCTTCAAAGCGTATGTAGCCATTTATCTGGTGACAAATACGTTCAATATCACGATGGCGGTCTTTGACGTTGGCCAACATGTGGTCAACAATGCCGCCGGGGTGATATCAGGAAACACTGCGGTGGATGCAACAGAAGCAATTTCACGGATTGTGGATGCCCTGGAGGATATGGAGTTAGGGGATTTGTTCCTGCTATCCATGGAAACGATGTTGATCAGTGTTACCATGCACATTCTGTCAATTATCATTACGGTAATTTTGTACGGAAGAATGATAGAAATTTACCTTTATACTTCCATAGCACCAATTCCGTTTGCCACCATGACCAATAAGGAATGGGGCAATATCGGAAACAACTATTTAAAAGGCTTGTTCGCACTGGCATTTCAGGGATTCTTCATGATGGTCTGTGTGGGAATTTATGAAGTTTTAGTAAATGCAATGACCATATCCAGTGACCTTCATGCAGCAATGTTTTCAGTAGCGGCTTATACCGTGATTCTTGCATTTTCATTATTCAAGACCGGAAGCCTTAGCAAATCAATATTCAATGCCCATTAACGGGCAGGAAAGGAGCGCATACCATGGCGTATGTACCAGTACCAAAAGACCTTACCAAGGTCAAAACAAAAGTAGCGTTAAATCTGACAAAGCGGCAGCTGATTTTCTTTTCACTTGCCGCAGTTGTGGGAATTCCGTTTTATCTGGTCATGAGAAAACCAATCGGTTCCAGTATCGCAGCCATCCTGATGGTAACGATCATGCTTCCGTTTTTCTTCATGGCAATGTATGAAAAAGACGGTCTTCCCTTTGAAAAAGTGGTGGCAAATATCATTCGACAGAAGTTTATCTGTCCGGCAGTAAGACCATATAAGACAGAAAATTTTTATCAGGAGATTTCCACCCTTGTGAAAAAGGAGGGTGTGCCGGATGGCAAAAAAGACAAAGCAGGAGGCTCAGCAGGAGCGTCTGTCCCTGGCGGAAAAAAGAAACCGTCAGGAAAGAAGAAACAAAAAAAGCAGAAAAGAAAGAGAACAGGAAAAGCGTAGAAAGAAGCAGGAACGGGATCGTAGGAAACAGAAAAATATTCCTACAACTGCACAGCAGAGTATTCCGTATATTCGGATGCTGCAGGATGGTATCTGCCAGGTGACAAAGACCTTTTTCTCCAAGACGATTCAGTTTTATGACATCAACTATCAGCTTGCTTTAAATGAGGATAAGACCACGATATTTGAAAATTACTGTGATTTCTTAAATTACTTTGATTCTTCCATCAGTGTGCAGCTGTCCTTTATCAATCAGCAGGTGGATGTGGCAGAATTTGAGAAAAGTATTGATATTCCGGATCAGAACGATGACTTCAATGCCATTCGTGAAGAGTACCGTACTATGCTGAAAAATCAGCTTTCCAAAGGAAATAATGGTCTGGTGAAGACAAAGTATATCACTTTTGGAATCGAAGCAGAAAGCCTGAAGGTGGCAAGACCGAGGCTTGAAAGAATTGAAACAGATATCTTAAATAATTTTAAGATTCTGGGTGCACAGGCACATTCACTAAATGGTCTGGAAAGGCTGGAGATTCTGTATCATGTGTTCAACCAGGATCGGATCGAACCATTTAAGTTCCAGTATAAGATGCTTCCGGAAACAGGATTAAAGACCAAAGATTTTATTGCACCGACTTCCTTTAACTTTTCCAAGAATCAGACATTTTTGATGGGAAGAACGATGGGAAGTGTGAGTTACCTGCAGATTCTTGCACCGGAGCTGACAGACCGGATGCTAGCAGACTTTCTGGATGTGGATGACAGCATCAATGTCAACATTCATATCCAGTCCATTGATCAGAGTTCAGCAATCAAAATGATCAAGAGCAAGATTTCAGATTTGGATAAGATGAAGATTGAAGAGCAAAAGCGGGCAGTACGTTCCGGTTATGATATGGACGTGCTTCCATCGGACCTTGTGACTTATGGAGAAGAGGCGAAGAACCTGTTGGAAGATCTGCAGTCCAGAAATGAGAGGATGTTCCTTGTAACGGTTCTGGTAATGAATACCGCAAAGAAGCGTCAGAAGTTGGATAACAATATTTTCCAGGTGCAGGGAATCGCACAGAAATATAACTGTTCTTTAAAACAGCTGGATTATCAGCAGGAAGCTGCACTTATGTCCTGTATTCCACTGGGAGTCAATCGGATTGAAATCCAGAGAGGACTTACCACATCTTCAACAGCGATCTTCGTGCCATTTACGACACAGGAACTGTTTCAGGAAGGGGAAGCTCTTTATTATGGATTGAATGCATTATCCAACAACATGATCATGGTTGATCGGAAACGTTTGAAGAACCCGAATGGACTGATTCTTGGTACACCGGGTTCCGGTAAATCGTTCTCTGCAAAAAGGGAGATTACCAACTGTTTCCTGATCACGGAAGACGATATCATTGTCTGTGATCCAGAAGCCGAATATTCGGCACTTGTGCAGGCACTGCATGGGCAGGTGGTTCGGGTTTCACCGGTATCTGACCAGTATATCAATCCGATGGATCTGAATCTGAATTATTCCGAGGAAGACAATCCACTGTCATTAAAAGCAGATTTTATTCTGTCTTTGTGTGAACTGATTGTTGGAGGAAAGAATGGATTGGAGCCGGTAGAAAAGACCATTATTGATCGTTGTGTGCGGTTAGTATATCAGGAATACCTTGCCGATCCAGTACCTGAGAAGATGCCAATCCTGGAGGATTTATATAATCTTCTGAGAAAACAGGAAGAGCCGGAAGCACAGCGACTGGCCACATCATTGGAGATTTATGTTACAGGTTCTTTGAATGTGTTTAATCATCAGACAAACGTGGATATCAATAACCGCATTGTATGCTTTGACATCAAGGAACTTGGTAAGCAGCTGAAAAAAATCGGGATGCTTGTAATCCAGGATCAGGTCTGGAACAGGGTAACGATGAACCGTTCTGCCCATAAGTCCACCAGATATTATGTGGATGAGTTCCATCTTCTTTTGAAGGAAGAGCAGACCGCAGCTTATAGTGTGGAGATATGGAAGAGATTTCGTAAATGGGGTGGTATTCCAACTGGAATAACCCAGAATATCAAGGATTTATTGTCTTCCAGGGAGATAGAGAATATATTTGAAAATTCAGATTTTATTTATATGCTCAATCAGGCATCCGGAGACAGGCAGATTCTGGCAAAACAGCTGAATATCTCACCAACCCAGCTGTCCTATGTAACCAACAGTAATGAGGGGGAAGGACTTTTGTTCTATGGAAATGTCATTATCCCATTTGTAGACAGATTCCCGAAGAATTCCCTCTATAAAATCATGACAACCCGCTTAGAGGAGACTTCCGAAGCAGGTTAAATCAAAGGAGAAAACAATGTTACGAGCAATTTCATATGTATTAACTTTTAGTGGCGGTGCTGTTTTCGGCATCGCTTTTCTCTGCTTATTACAGGCAGGGAAAGGGTATCCGAAGAAGGAGGAGTAAGTAGTGGCAGAACAGAGAATGAAAGTCAGGGACAAGAAAGTCCAAAAGATGACCAAGGATGGTCTGGTGGAAGAAAACCTGACAGATAAATCTTCTGTTCGTGTCAGTAACCGTGCCAGTGATGTGCAGATGGGAAGAAAACAGGGGGAAAAAGAAGAATACCTTGTGGATAAGTCTCCCCGCCAGTCTGAACGGAGTGGGAAAAATATTCGTCCCTCTGTGCAAAAATCCAGAGATGCACCGGAACTGATACGGACAGAGAAGCAAAGTGAGGATTTTGGACAGAGTAGTAAACAGCAAAATAGAAAAAGAATCCGTGCTGAAGTCGGAAAAGAATCCAGACTTGCAGAAAAATCCGAAGTCGGACAGTTAGGGAGACTGAAAGATAAACGTGCTGATCTATCAGAAAACAGGGGAGACAGCCGGAGAAATCAGACCGGTGGCAGCAAAAAGCCAAAACAAAAACAACGTTTGAAGTTTGCTTATGAGGAAACTGGTGCTTCTGTGAAAAATGACAAAGATATGGAGAAATTGAACCAGATGGATACGGATGGAGTCAATTTCCGCCATCAGAAACAGAAAGAAAAAGCCAAAAAGTTTTCTTATGAAGAGGCAAGAAAGAAAAAGGAAGCAAAGCAGCATTCCAAGAAAGCACAGGTCTATCAGGCAAATGAAGGAGAATCTCCTGGAAAGAAAAAATCCCGTTTGAAGTTTGGTGAAGGGGAATCTATGAAAACAGAAAAAGCTTCTGTTGTCAAGAAAGCAGGAAGTGCAACTTCCGTAGCATTGCACCGTGAGATCAGCAAAAATGAAGACGATAATGCGGCGGTAGAAGGTGCCCATAAGTTAGAAGAAAGCGGCGAAGGTGTTTACCGGCTGGAACAGAGAAGTGCCAGACGCAGGAAACAGAGGGCATCCAGAAAAAGAAGCAGACTTGAAAGACAGGAAGAGAAACAGACACAGGCGGCAACCCGTCAGGAGCAGAAGAAACTGAAAAAACAGATTCAGAAGCAACAGATCAAACGGGATTATGCCAAAGCGAAGCGAAGTGAACAGACAGTAGGAACAGCTACAAAAAGTACAATTGATTATATCAAGAAGATTGGCGGCAAAGTCACCAACTTCTTTAAAGAAAACCGGAAGGTGTATATCAGTGTAGCAGTTCTGATCGGATTGATGTTTCTGATCATAACGAATGTCACGTCATGCTCTGCAGTGTTTTTACAAAATGTGATCACTTATACCGGAACCAGTTATCTGTCATCGGATCAGGCAATCCGGGAAGCGGAACTGTATTACACACAGCTAGAAGCTAATCTGCAGGAGCGGATCAACAACATGGAATCTGAAGAACCGGGACATGAGGAATACCGATATAACATTGGACCTATTGAGCATGATCCCTTTATCCTGATCAGTTATCTGTCAGCAAAGTATGAAGAGTTTACGTTTGAACAGGTCAAGCCGGAGCTGGATGCTTTGTTTGCAGAGCAATATCATCTGACTACAGAAGCGGTCAATGAGACTGTGACAGAGACAGCAACAGTAAGAGTTGGAGAATCTTTGGGACAGGTTGTAACAAGCGGATATTGTAATTGTCCAATCTGCTGTGGTATTTGGAGCGGAGGACCAACTGCCAGTGGAGCATATCCAACAGCCAATCACACCTTAGCGGTAGATGCTTCCAATCCGTTTGTTCCAATGGGAACAAAGGTGGTAATGAATGGTGTCGAATATACGGTAGAAGATACCGGAGCTTTCGCAAGATACGGGGTACAGTTTGACGTCTACTATGATAATCATGCGGCGGCATCTGCACATGGACATCAGACATGGGAATGCTATCTGGCAGATGATAACGGAAGTCAGGAAGTGGAAGTGACTAGGACAAGGGATGTAGATGTGCTGAATGTCACCTTAAATAGTGGAAACCTGATGTCAATCTGTCAGGACAGGCTGGGATTTTTCCAGAAAGAACTGTTCAGTGCCTACAACGATACAAAAGGCAACTTGCAGATGTTTGCGACACCGGTTGATTTTAACTGGTATTCCAGTGTGACCAGCTATTATGGATACAGGATTCATCCAATATCAGGAGCAAATCAGCTTCATAATGGTATGGATATCGGAGCACCGGAAGGGACAAAAGTAATGGCAGGACTGACCGGAACAGTTACAACTTCTGCTTATAACGACAGCTATGGAAATTACGTCATTATCAAAGACAGAAAAGGTTATGAACTGCGGTATGCACATTTAAGCAGCCGGAGTGTATCTGCAGGAGCATCCGTCACGAAAGGTGATGAGATAGGTCTTGTAGGAAATACTGGTAATTCCACAGGAAGCCATCTTCATATTGAACTTCTGAAAAATGGAGAGCGGTTAAACCCGATCTTTTATCTGGAAACTGGAGAAGGAGCAGGCTTTGGCGGCAATGAATATACCAGTGAAGCAGCACAGCGTTTGTTAAATGAAGCAGCAAGATATCTTGGAACACCATATGTATGGGGTGGATATTCCCCAAGTGGATTCGATTGTTCTGGATTTGTAAGCTACTGTCTGACAAACTCTGGTGTAAGGAATACAGGAAGACTAACAGCACAGGGACTGTACAACATTTGTACACCAGTAGCCCAGTCGGAGGCGCAGCCGGGAGATCTGATTTTCTTTACTGGAACTTACGACGCAGGGGAGCCGGTAACGCATATCGGAATCTATGTAGGCAATGGTCAGATGATCCATTGTGGACATCCGGTGCAGTATACGTCCATCAATTCCCCATACTGGCAGAGCCATTTCTATGGATTTGGACGATGGTAAGAAAAAAGGGCGGCTGCATCAGCTGTCCGGAAAGGAGAAGAGATGAAAAGTCTTGAAAAAGCAACGGCAGATTATGAGAAAGCCAAGGAAAAAATGGAAGCATCCAAAGCCAGATATGAAGCAGACTTAAAGCGATTCAAGGCTGCGGAGATTGCAAAAACAGAAGCGGAAAATCTGGAAATTGTAAAAATTATCCGTGCGATGGATATGAGCATTCCAGAGCTGGAAGCTTTCAAAAAGAGAATGAAAAATGAACTGCCCGGCAGGGTAGAAATACAGAAGGAGGAAACAAGGTCTGATGATGAATTTAGAGAAGATGAAACAGAAGAAATCTAAAAATAGCGTGAAAAAAGGATTGCTTGCAGCAACGACATTTCTTTGCCTGACAACACCTTTGCTCCAGACACAGACTGCTTATGCAGCTGAGAATACCACACCTGCAATCACGATTGAGAAACCGGATGGCTGGAAACAGGGAGAAACAATCATTGCTGTTACGGTAGATGCCAGCCATATGCCGGAAGGTTTCTCGATAGCAAAAATTGAAGCAAAAGCAGGAAAAGATGGAAGCTGGCAGGATGTAACTGGAAGCGGAAGTATCACGATTACTGGAAACCAGACAGTGTACGTGCGTGTGACAGATGGTGAGGGGAAGGTCTATGAGCAGAATCGCTCTATTAAGTGTTATGACACGGAAAAGCCGACACTCTCTGCTTCCCTGACAGATGGTGTGCTGACGATTCAGGGGAATGATACAGTATCCGGGATTACTGCAGTAACAGTCAATGGCACCACTTATACAGACTTGAAAGATGGAATGCTGAGAGTGCAATTGACACAGAAAGATTTTACTACAAAACAGATTGAGATTACGGTAACAGACGGTGCCGGAAATACTTCGGAAAAGTATGTACTGCAGAATCCTTATTATGAATGGGCAAAGAAGCAGGCAGAGAAACAGAAAACTTCCAGTGACAGTAATGGTGCAATGGCAACTACGACCAGTGCAGATGCAACTGGGACTGAGAAAACAACGACTTCACCACTTCCACAGGATGCACAGGCTTCTGAGCCGACAGATGCAAAAGGAACCGTGGATGATCGGACAGTAACAGGTATTGAGGAACAGCTTAATAAAGAAGGCGAGACAGCAGATTCTGTTACCAAAACAGCTACGGAAGGCACAAAAGAGTTTTATACCATTTCAACTAAGAGTGGTAAGATTTTCTATCTGATCATTGATAATTCAAAATCTCAGGATAATGTGTATTTTCTTACAGAAGTCAGTGAAAAAGATCTGATGAATTTCACACTTTCTGATTCGGTGACACTTCCGGAAGTGGATACGGTTTATGCAGAACCAGAGAAAAAAGCAGAGGAAGAAAAACCGGAAACGACAGAGTCAGCCGAGAAAGATAAGGTAGAGGATGATATTCAGATGCCTGAAGATAAAAGTCCATTTGGAATGTATCTTTTGATTGCACTGGTTGCAGTCGGAGCTGCGGCAGGAGGATATTACTTCAAAGTCTATAAACCAAAACATGAATATGATGACGAGGATGAGATGGAAGAGGATGAAGATGAATCCGAAGATTCAGAGTCAGAAAAACGGGAAGTAGATGATGCAGATGAGCAGGAAGAAAGTACAGAACCGGAAATCCTGAGAGATGAAGATTTTGACGATAATGTGCTGGAAGATGAAGAAGAGGAGGAAGGGCGATGATTGAGTGCAGAATAAGAAATATCAGATTATATACGCCGATCCACCTTGGCAGTATAAAAGGAAAGCGGGTCAGGGAATTGCTTCAGATCATTACCCGACCATGAGTTTACAGGAAATTTGCAATCTTCCAGTAGGGAACTTAGCGGATAAAAATTGTGCTTTGTTTCTCTGGGTCACTTTTCCGCAGCTGAGAGAAGGGTTAAGCGTGATTCAAGCATGGGGATTTCAGTATAAGACAGTAGCGTTTGTGTGGGTAAAGCAGAATAAAAAAGCAGATACTTTGTTTCTGGGGTTAGGTCACTGGACAAGAAGTAATGCTGAAATATGTTTGCTTGCTACTAGAGGAACGATTCGACGCAAGTCAGCCTATGTGCGTCAGATTATATTATCTCATATTGAAAAACACAGCAAGAAACCAGATGAGGCAAGGGATAGAATTGTTGAGCTTATTGGTGATGTACCAAGAATAGAATTGTTTGCACGACAGGCAACACCGGGGTGGGATGTCTGGGGAAATGAAATACAGTCAGATATAGAAATGAAAAGCGAGGAAGAAATAGAATGAAAGCATTAGTGATTGCAGAAAAGCCATCGGTTGCGATGGCACTGGCTTCCGTGCTTGGAGCCAGAACAAGAAAAGATGGCTACGTGGAGGGAAACGGTTATATCGTTTCCTGGTGCGTAGGACATCTGGTGGGATTATGCGATGCATCGGAATACGATGAAAAATATAAAAAATGGAGATATGAGGATCTGCCGATTGTGCCGGAATGTTGGAAACACAAGATTTTGGAGGGCACAAAGAAGCAGTTCGGAATCTTAAAGAAACTGATGAGAGATTCCAAAGTAGATGAGGTGATCTGTGCTACTGATGCAGGACGTGAAGGTGAGTTAATCTTTCGTTTGGTGTATGAGCAGGCAGGATGCAGAAAGCCGATGAAGCGGCTCTGGATCTCATCTATGGAAGAACAGGCAATTAAAGATGGATTTGCGTCATTAAAAGACGGTTCGTGTTATGACAGTCTCTACCAGTCAGCACTTTGCAGGGCAAAGGCAGACTGGCTGGTGGGAATCAATGCGAGCCGTCTTTTTTCTGTTCTGTATAACCAGAATCTGAAAGTTGGAAGAGTACAGACACCAACACTTGCCATGATCGTGGATCGAAATCAGAAGATCAAGGAATTTACCAAAGAAAAATATTATATGGCTCATATCAAGTTTGATGATATGGATGCAGTCACGGAGCATTTTCAGAAAAAAGAGGATGCAGATAAAGTGGCTGCGGATTGTGCGGAGCGTATGTGTGAAGTAGAGAAGGACGATGTGAAGGAGAAAACAGTTCGTCCACCGAAGCTCTATGATCTGACTACCTTACAGAGGGAAGCCAACCGAATGTTTGGTTATACCGCACAGCAGACGCTGGATGCCGTGCAGGAGATGTATGAGCAGAAGCTTGTTACTTATCCGAGAACAGACAGCCAGTATCTGACAGATGAGATGGGAGAAAGCACAGAAACTCTGATTCAGATGTTGCTTGGGAAAATGCCCTATGCCGAAGGGCTGGAATATCAGCCGGACGTGAGTAAGGTATTAAATTCAAAGAAAGTATCTGATCACCATGCAATTATCCCGACCATGGAAGTAGCAAAGGCAGATATAGGTAAACTGAAAGAACGAAACTGCAAGATTTTGTATCTGATCAGTGCCAGGGTACTGACAGCAACCGCAGATCCTTATATTTATGAAAGCCATAAATGCCAGATTACCTGTAATTATCATACGTTTTATCTCACGGCAAAGAAAACAAAGCAGGAAGGATTCAAGGCAATCGAAAATAAATTGAAACAGTTCTTTGGCGTAAAGATTGAGAAAGAAGAGCCGGAGCTGGATATCTGGGCTGGCAAGCATTACGGTCCTTGTGATTCTTTTGTATCGGAGCATTTTACACAGCCACCGAAACAGTACACAGAAGATACCCTGCTTTCTGCTATGGAACGTGCAGGAAATGAAGAACTGACCGAAGATACAGAGAAGAAAGGACTTGGTACTCCGGCAACAAGGGCAGCAATCATTGAAAAACTGATTCAGTCTGGCTTTGTGAAAAGAGAAAAGAAAAATCTGGTACCGACAGATGATGGCAATGTACTGATTACGGTTCTGCCGGATGAGATTAAATCTCCGAAGATGACAGCAGAGTGGGAAATGGCATTGAATCACATTGCCCAGAATACAGAGACAGCAGATGAATTCCTAAATGGGATTACAGAGCTGATGCAGGAACTGGTTGCCAGATATCAGGGGATTTCAGAAGAGAAGAAAAATCAGTTTCAGGGAAAAGCAAAAGGAGAAGTCATTGGCAAATGTCCCCGTTGTGGAGCTGATGTCCGAGAAGGAAAAGTAAACTTTTACTGTTCTGACCGGAATTGTGCTTTTACCTTGTGGAAGAATGATAAATTCCTTGCAAGCCAGGGGAAAAAGATGGATAAGACGACAGCAAAGAAGTTCCTGTCTAAAGGAAAAATCCATTATAAGGATCTGGTATCCAGAAAAACAGGGAGACAGTATGAAGCAACTGTGGAAATGGTTGATCCCGGCGAGGGAAATGTGCAGTTCAATCTGAGTTTTCCGCAACGATAAGCAGTGTATTGCAGGCAGTCTAAGGACTGTCTGTTTTAATACAAATATTATGAAAGAGAGGACCTTAGCATGAAGAAAAAAGGTAATTTTAGAAAAGTAGTATCTGGCTTGCTGGCAGGCATGACAATGCTTAGTACAGTGTTATCTCCGATGACTGCATATGCAGCGGAGATCCAGCCAGAGGAAAAACCTCCACTTTATGAGGAAGTGAAAGACCTTCTGGATGAAGATGAGGTGGTGACTGCCAAAGATTATGAAATTGAAACAGGCAGTGTTTTTGATGTGAAATCAGATTACACGGGACTGGAAATCAAGGATGATAACAAGGTCAAAGTCACATTTGAGGAAGCAAAGAATGACAAGAATGAGGATTTTACGACAGATCATGTGGACACTTACAAAGCGGTCTATTATGTGGAACCGGTAAATCAGGAGCATCCGAAGTACCAGATCAGCCGAAAACTGATTGTGCGTGATAAAGAAACAGAAGTACAGACAGAGGCGGCAGGGAGTGAAGCAGTGACTGAGTCCGAAACAGCTGGCAGTGAACAGCAGACAGAAGAAGCGGAGGAGTCAGAATCAGACTCGGAGATTACCGATATTGGCGCTGATGAATTTGATGATTTGGTAGAGCAGGCACAGAATCAGGATACCTATGATGAAGAATCAGGGTTAGAGCTTCATGATGTTTTGGAACAGGCAGGAGACGAAGGTGTGGATCTTGATTCTATGGAAGAAGGAGAGATTGCAACATTTGAAGCAGTTTCGGCTTATTCAGCAAGAAGTACACAGCAGGTAACAATCGAAAAAGGACCTCTGTATAGATATGCAGATTATAATCTTGGAACCTATCTGACAGAGCCGTACTATATCAGCTACGGAAGCGTCAGAGCAACTGCGTATTGTGTACAGCCAGCAAAACCTGGACCAGGATCTGGAAATTATACAATCACAAAGATTGGGGACAATCAGGCGTTAGCAAAAGTGTGTTATTACGGTACAGATGCCGCAGGGAGCGAAAGCTTTTTTGCGAATAAACACACGGATTTCTCAGAAGGAAAAAGATTCATCATTATTCACATGGCTGCATCTTATGCCAATGGAAGCAGTGATGCATTCTATGGAACAAATGCTACAGGCGAGGCTTTGGCAAAAGAGCTTTATAATTATTGTGTGAATAAGCCGGAAATACCAGATGTAGCGATGTCATTTTCCAAACCGAATGTAAAAGCTTATGTAGATGGAAATGTTCAGAGAACGGAGAACATTCAGTTCAACGCATCTTCCCAGCAGAAAATTACAATGGACTTACCAAAGGGAGTAAAGCTCCATAATGTATCTACTGGAAATGTAAGTGCGGCAGGTGCAAGCGTAACAATTGGAGGAGGAACCACGTTTTATCTTTCAGCGCCTCTGACACAGACAAAAGATGTAAGTGCTACTTTTTCTACAAAGATGAAGGGAAGTATTACAAAAGATTATTCAGCATATAAATTGACTACGAATGCAAGTGTTCAGGATCTGGCATTTGTATTTGGAGAAGGTGTTGCTGATGAAAAATATGTAAGCTTAAAGGTGTCCTGGATTGAACAGGCTACGATCGAAATCGTAAAGAAAGACGATACAGCGGATGTCAATCTTGCAGGTGCAGTATTCGGTGTATACAGCGATGAGGCTTGTACAAAGCTGATCACTCAGATGCCGGCAACAGATAAGAATGGAAAATCTTCTGTTACGATCATCAAGACACAGGATACTGTTTATCTGAAAGAGATCACAGCACCACAGGGATATGTAGTAAATGCAACGGCAACAAATGTAAAACTGGTAGCAAGTAAGACCTCAGCTGTAACCGTGGAAAATAAGGAACAGCTGGCAGAGCTTACCATTTACAAAGAAGGACAGGTTCTGACCGGAGCAGATGTCAGTGAAAATGGAACGGTATTTCAGTATGAAAACCGCAGACAGAAAAATGCAGTGTATAACGTGTATGCCGGGGCAGATATCGTAACAGCTTATGGCACAAAAGTGTACAGCAAAGGTGACCTTGTAAAAGAAAACCTGACAACAGGTGAGAATGGTTCTGTCACACTGAAAAACCTGCATCTTGGAACCTACGTGGTAAAAGAAACAAAAGCACCGGACTCTTTCTATAACGGCAGCGAAGAAAAGTCAGTGACTCTAACTTATGCTGGTCAGAACAAAGAAGTTGTATTTGCAGATGTGACTTTTAACAACGAGAGACAGAAAGCAGATGTTTCCGTAGTAAAACAGGATAAAGACACCAAGAAACCACTGAAAGGCGGTATTTTTGCTCTGTATGCATCCGATGATATCAGAAATGCAGACGGAAGCGTTGTTGTGAAAAAAGGAACGCTGATTGAGAAAGTAACTACTGGCGCAGACGGAACTGCAAAATTTACAGCAGATCTTCCGATTGGATATTCCTATTCTGTAAAAGAAGATCAGGCGCCGGAAGGCTATGTAAGAAATACAGAAGATGTGTATACGTTCAAGTTTTCTTACACCAATGATAAAGAAGCAACCGTATCATTTGCCCATACCTTCAGCAATGACCGTGTGACAGCAAAGATCAATTTATTCAAAGTTGATAAAGAAACAGGAAAAGCAGTACCACAGGGAGATGCCACACTGAAAGGTGCAGTTTATGGTCTGTATGCCCGTGAAGATATCGTGCATCCGGATGGAGCAACTGGAACTATTTATAAAGCAGGAGAACAGGTAGCTTCTCTTACAACAGATGACAAAGGACAGTCTTCTGTAAATGGCTTATATCTTGGCAAATATTATATCAAAGAGATCACACCGCCGACCGGATACCTGGCAGATACAGAAGAGCATGATCTTGTGTGCAGTTATGAAGGAGATATGACAGCAGAAGTGAAAAGAGAGTGCACTTCCAGTGAGCAGGTCATCAAGCAGCCATTCCAGATCATCAAAGCAGCCAACAATGGAAAGACCGATGCAGATCTGTTATCCGGAGCTGGATTTACAGTTTATCTGAAATCTTCCCTTATAAAGAAAGCAGATGGAAGCTATGATTTTGATTCTGCCAAACCAGTAGTGAGCGGAGAAAATGGAGCAACTGAGATTTTCACAGATGAAAAAGGGTATGCCTGTAGTATTCCATTACCATTTGGAAGCTATATCGTGCGTGAAACTACAACACCGCACAATTATAAGCCAGTCGATGATTTTGAAGTGAATATCACAGAGCACCATCCAAATGAGCCGCAGATCTGGCGAGTGCTTCTGGATGAAGAGTTTAAGGCAAAACTGAAAATCGTGAAAAAAGACGATGAAACAAAGAAATCCGTATTGATTGCCGGAACAGAATTTAAGGTATATGACCTGGACAACAAAAAGTATGTGGAACAGGTAACAACTTACCCAGTGACAACCACTCACAAGTCCTATTTTACGGACAGCCAGGGATATCTGATCATGCCGAAGAATCTGAAGATCGGACATTACCGGATTGAGGAAGTCAACGCACCGGAAGGATACACAATCAACAAGAACTATGTAGAGATTGCGGTGGATGCAAACACAGCATACCAGATGGATTCTGAGAGCGGAGATGCCATTATTACGGTAGATTACGAGAACCATCCGGTAAAAGGAAAGCTGACGATTTATAAAAAAGGTGAGATGCTGACCGGATTTAAGAAAGATTTTGTTTATGAAGAAAGATACCTGAAGGGTGCAGAATTTAATGTCTATGCAGCTGAAAATATCTATACACCGGATTATCAGAAAGACGAAAACGAAAACAGACAGCTGATCTATGCAAAAGATGCACTGGTAACAACGGTAACGACCGGGGAAGACGGAAAAGTAGTTGCTGATAACCTGCCACTTGGTTCTTACTATGTGGTAGAAAAGACTGCACCGGAAGGATTTGTCCTGAACCATGACAGATCGGATGTCTCATTTGTCTATGCCGATCAGGATACACCTGTGATTGAACAGGAAGTGACTGTTGGCGATGACCGACAGAAAGTTGCAATCCAGGTAGAAAAACAGGATGCAGAGAATGGTGCAACCGTAGCAGGGGCTGTCTTTGGTATCTATAACAAAGAGGATATCAAGGCAGATGGAAAAGTGATTGTGAAAGCAGATACACTCTTACAGAAAATGACTTCTGATAATGATGGTCTTGCAGTATGTACGCTGGATCTGCCACGTGGACAGTATTATGTGAAAGAGTTAAAAGCACCAGCGGGATTTGTATCCTCTGATGAAGTTCTGAATCTGGATGCTTCTTACCAGGGACAGGATGTGAAGACAGTAAAACTGAAAACAGTGAAAAAGAACCAGCCGACAACAGTTGAAATCACAAAATCTGATGTAACAACAGGTGTGGAACTGGATGGGGCAAAACTCACCGTTCTTGATAAAGAAGGAAATGTTGTGGATCAGTGGACTTCTGTAAAAGATCAGCCACATGTGATCAAACGACTGACAGTTGGAGAGGAATACACTCTTCGTGAGGAAATGGCACCTTATGGATATCTGAAAGCAACGGATGTGAAGTTCACGCTGAAAGATACTGCCGAGATTCAGAAAGTAGAGATGAAAGATGAAGTTCCAACAGGACTTCTAATCATCAACAAAAATGGAGAGTTTTTGGATAAGGTAACACTTCTGGATCAGGTAAAAGGTACTGTGGAGCATCTCTTTGAATATGTAACCGGAAGCCTTTCAGATGTGACGTTCGATGTATTTGCTGCGGAAGATATCAAAGCGGCAGATGGTGTCAGTGAAGATTATTTCAAAGCAGATGAAAAAGTGGGAACCATTACCACAGATTCCAATGGTATTGCACAGATGGGAGATCTACCGGCTGGCAAGTACTATGTGAAGGAAGTAAAAACTGCCCATGGTTATGTGCTGGACGGAGAGCCGAGATATGTTGATCTTTCCTACCGTGATCAGGACACACCAGTTATCACTTATGATGAGAAATGGCAGAATGCCCGTCAGAAAGTAAAGGTTACGGTTCTGAAGAAAGAAAAAGATACAGAACGTGTCCTTGCAGGTGGTGTCTTCGGTCTTTATACCAGTGAAGATATCAAAAATGCAAAGGGCGAGGTACTCCTTGAGAAAGACAGTCTGATCGAGCAGCGGGTAACGGATGAAAAAGGACAGATTACTTTTACGGCAGATCTTCCGGTAGACGGAAAATACTATGTGAAAGAGATCTTTGCGCCGGACGGATTTGTTACAACAGAAGAAGTACAGGAATTTACCTTTGAATATGCCGGAGAAGACCAGGCAGAAGTAAGCTACGACTTTACTTTTGAAAATCAGCCAACCACAGTGGAGCTGACCAAAACAGACCTGACAACAGGCAAAGAACTTCCAGGTGCACACCTGAAAGTGATGGATTCAGATGGCAATACAGTGGATGAATGGACTTCTACGGAAGAATCCCATGTGATTAAAGAACTGGTTGTTGGTAAGGAATACACCATGACAGAGACAAAACCGGCAGATGGATATGTCACTGCAGAAAGTATTACCTTTACAGTAGAAAATACAGCAGAAATTCAGAAGCATGAAATGAAAGATGATGTGACAAAAGTGCAGATCAGTAAGACGGATATCACAGGAGAAACTGAGATTCCGGGTGCGAAACTGACGATTCTCGATAAGGACGATCAGGTAGTAGAGAGCTGGACTTCTACAGAGGAAGCACATTATATCGAAAAACTGCCAATCGGTAAATATACCTTACGTGAAGAGCAAGCACCGAAAGGATATCTCCTGACAGCCGATGTGACATTTGAGGTGAAAGATACCGGAGAAATCCAGAAAGTGGCTATGAAAGATGATACTGCCAAGGGAAAAGTGATTCTCAATAAGACAGATAAATCATCAGGAGAACCGCTAAAAGGGGTAGAATTTGAACTTCGTGACAGCAAAGGAAAGGTTCTGGAAACCTTAAAGACAGATGCTGCCGGTCATGCAGAGAGTAAGCTGTATGAGATTGCCACATTTAAGAACGGCAAATATGATACCGCTATCAAGTATTATCTGGTGGAAACAAAGACACTGGACGGATACACACTGGATCAGACCCAGCATGAAGTGACATTTGCTTATGCAGATGACAGTACACCGGTTGTAGAAGTTACCTTTAATCTGACAAATGAGAAACCGGAAGTTCCAGAAACACCGAACACACCGGATACACCACAGTCCCATGAAGAGACAAAGGTATCAAACGCACCGAAAACAGGTGACAGCACGAATATATGGCTGCCGATCCTGCTTCTGGTAATCTCCACAGGAGGTATGGCAGGACTTTATTTCAGCAGGAAAAGGAAAAGCAAATAAGGAAACTAAAACCAATGGTTATGATTGGGAGCTTCTATGTGAGGCTCCCTTTTTCATACAAAAAAACACAGAAAGGAACAGAAAACTATGATGAAAACAATGGAAAAAAGACAGGAAGCACGAAAAAACCAGGAGAAAACAGTAAAGAGAATGATGGCTTATCAGAAGAAAGCTGAGCAGATGGTCAGCAGAAAAAGAATGAACCATCACATGATCAGAAAGGGGTAAAAGCGTATGATGAACAGAAAAGAATTTTATGAATATGTCAAAGACAATGTAAAGGAGTATCTGCCAGAGTCTTATAAGGACGCAGAAATTAAACTTCAGGAAGTAGAAAAAAACAACGGTTTGAAACTGACAGGGATTACGATTCCAAACGGAGATCAGAGAATCGTACCGACAGTCTATCTGGATTCCCTCTACCAGGAATATATCCATGGAAAAGATGTAGATTCTTGTGTTGGTGATGTAGCTGATATGCGTATTGAGGCACAGGGAAAAGCAGAATTTTTTGATATGGGAGTTCCAGATATTCTGGATTATGAAAAGATGAAAGACAAATTACAGGTGCGAATTTGTGATAAGGAATGGAATACCGATCTTCTTGCAGATAAAGTAGTCACAGAACACGGAGATTTTGCAGCTTATTATGCAGTAAATCTGGAGGAAAATGGAGAAGGGATCAGCAGTATTCCGGTAACTGTTTCTCTGATGAACGAGTGGGGAGTATCTGCCGAACAGATTCAAGCGAATGCGATGGTGGCAGACCGAAAACGTGGTGTCACACTTATGGATATGAATGAGATTATCAAATCTATGATTTTTGGTGAAGAACCAGAAAACCTGCTGAATGAAAAAATGGATATGGAAGCCATGGAAAACCCAATGTTCTGTCTGACAAACAAAGCTAAGATGAATGGAGCTTCCCTGTTACTGCAGGAAGATATTCGTAAACAGATTGGGGAATGCCTGGGAAGTGATTACTTTGTCATCCCATCTTCCATTCATGAAGTGCTGATTCTTCCTGATAACGGCATTTTTCAGGTTCCGGAATTAAATGCGATGGTACAGGAAGTCAATGAGACACAGGTGGAAAGACAGGAACAGCTTTCGGATAAGGTTCAGTTCTGTGATAAAAAGACCGCAGTAATGGAAAATGCTGAGCGTAGGGAAGCTCGTTTGGAGAAAGAAAAAGCAGCCGAAAAAGTGGAAGTAAAAGGTGGAATCCATGGAAGACTGGAAAAAGCCAAGGCAGAGATCAAGGAAAAAGAGGCAGACAAAGTGCCAAAGAATAAGTCAAAAGATCTTGCCGCAGCATTATAAAGAGAAACAACGATGATTTTAAGGGGACTGTACTAAGCAGTCCCTGATTTTATGAAAAGGAGTAGCACATGGCAAATAAATTATATGCAATGGAACAGCTGACGGAAGAGGTGGCAAAAGATGTAGCTACCAGTCCGCAGGAATGGATGCGGTTCCTAAACACTTCATCCAGACTGTACAAATACACTTTTCCAGAACAGCTTTTAATTTATGCACAGCGACCGGAAGCAACTGCCGTAGCATCCATGGAAATCTGGAATCAGAAGATGTACCGCTGGATCAAAAAGGGATCCAAGGGGATTGCCTTGATTGACAATACTTCCGGACCAAAAACAAAACTTCGGTATGTATTTGATGTGCAGGACACTTATAAAGTGCGGAATCTGGGAAAAGATCCACAGTTATGGAATCTTCCGGTGGAAGGTGAACAACTGGTTGCAGATTATCTGCAGGAGCAGTTATCACTGGAAGATACAGAAGGAGGGCTTGCTGAAAGTCTGCATCAGGCAGCGAAGGAGAGTATGCAGGAATGGCTTCCAGATGCATTGGAAGAACTGAGACTGGATGTGACAGGGACATTTTTGGAAGAACTGGACGAACAGAATCAGGAAGTAGAATTCCGGGAACTGATGACCAATAGTGTCTGGTATGTATTACTAAACAGGTGTGGACTGGATGTACAGGAATATCTGGATGCAGAGGATTTTCGGCATATTACGGACTTCAATCAGCTGAAAGTATTAGGACATCTGGGAAGTGCAGTCAACGAGATCAGCAGACCAGTTCTGATGCAGATTGGACGATATGTTCTGAATGATCTGGAAAATGACCTGAAAACGGTTGCAAAAGAAAAAGAAGTAGCTTATAATGAATTTAACACGTTAATTCGTGAAAGTAACACAGATAACACAGAAGATAGAGAAGAAAAAAAGGAGGAAACAGACTATGAGAGAGATCAGTTACAGCCAGAACGGAGAGTATCAGATTCCAGATATCAGCCTGGAAGAGACGAGAGGAACCATCGGCAAGTACGGAATGATGCGGAAAGAGTATCTGAGAAATCACAAGGTAGCCAGGTTCAACATTCTGACACTGCAGAACCGTCTGGACAGTCATCTGATGGAGATCGACAGCCAGGCAAGACAGAGAGTAGACGACCTGATGAACGAACTTCTGGAGAAAGATCCGGCACCGGACAAAATGGCAGACGGGATGGCATGGACCAGACACATGAACCAGATCAAGGCACAGGCAGAGGAGCTGGTGATTCAGGAGATTATTTACAGTTAAGTCTGTTCCCAACAGAAGAGGAACAGTTAGGAGAAATAAGGAAAGCGGCAGCTGCATTGGAACAGCCAGCCGCTTTTCTTATTTCCGATGAAGTGGTAAATGATATTCTCCGCACGGGAAGCGGACAGAAAAATACACTGTTTCATATTACAGCAAGACTGATTGAAGGTCTGGATAATGAAGAAATGCGGAGTTTTCTGAAAGATGAATATGGAACTGGTGGCAAAGGATTTACCATAGATGGTCAGAAAATCAGTATCTGGTATGACAATGATGGTATCCGTATCCGGCGAGGGGACTCTGCCAGAAGAAACTTTGACCGCATGGTTACGTGGGAAGAAGCAGCGAACGGAATTCGGGATATGTATGAGGATGGAAATTACGTGGATAATTTGATTTCCAATAATGCCATTGAACAGGAGCAGGAAGAAATGACCAATCTTCTTGCACTTCATTTTCGGGATACTTGCAGAAACTGGGAAAAGAAACAATCATATTCAGACTGGCAGGATGTAGTGAGTGGAGCATGGACAGATCAAGAGGAAGCAGATGCGATTGTCTATCGTTTTGAATGGCTGCAGAAATATATGGATGAGAATCCGGGAGATTATCACCGCTGGGAGATTCAGCATAATCCGGAATATTTCCAACGCTTTCAGGATCTTCAGAGGGAGCGTTCCTGGGTAGACCAGAAATTTACGGTCGAACGTCCGGCACTATCCTTTATCACACAGGATGAAATTGACGCAGTGTTAAGAAGAGGCGGCATTACTGCAGGAGGACGTAACCGAATCTATGAGTATTTCATGGAACATCATGATATGAAAGATGCAGCTGAGTTCCTGAAAAATGAGTATGGAACAGGTGGTTCCTCACCCGGAATACCAGGAGCAGATGCTTCCGACGCATCCCATGATGCAAAAGGATTAAAACTTGCAAAAGGGAAAATTGGCAGTCCAGAGGTAGAAGTTTTATTAAAGTGGAACAAGGTTGCAGAACGTGTTCGCCAGTTAATCCGCACAGATGATTATTTGTCACCGGAAGAAATGGAAAAGTACGAAGAACGACAGGAAGCACAAAGACTGGCAGATTTGGAAGAAGCACAGCAGATGTTAGGAGAACAGCTGGAGCAGGATACTTTGACAGCGGAAGATATAACTGATTTGCGATTAGTTGATTCAGAATATATGTCTGGTACCAGAACAAAAATCCCCGATTTTGATTGCAAAGTTAAGGGAGAAGCGAATCGACTTCAATACACATTAGAATATCATGATGATGGAGAAGGTTTCACGATTCATACGGAAAAAGATGATATTTGGAATCGAATGTCAACACAAGAATTGGAACGTCTGGATGTAAAACTCGGACAAGAAGTACTTTATTATCATTATCACAATAAAACTGTAAATGCGGATACTTTAGATGAATTACGGGAAATTAGGGAAGAAATTATGGAGGAAGAGTCCTTGTATTTTACTGCTATTTCTCAACGTGTGTGGACAGATTATGATAAAAAAGAAAAAGAATTATCTGGAGAAGTTGAGGTATCGGAAGAAAAAGAATCTTTGGAAGAGATTAACGGAATATCAGAAACGATTCCAGCAACGAACTTCCGCATCACAGATGATGAGCTTGGACAGGGTACAGCAAAAGAAAAGTTCCGTGCCAATATCATGGCTATCCAGTTGTTAAAGAAATGTGAGGATGAGAATCGCAATGCAACACCGGAAGAACAGGAAATCTTATCCAGGTACGTTGGCTGGGGAGGTCTTGCAGATGCATTTGATGAGACAAAATCTGCATGGGAGACAGAATATCTGGAATTAAAGACCGTCCTTACACCGGAAGAATATGCTGCAGCCAGAGCTTCCACATTAAATGCTCATTATACACAGCCGATTGTGATTGAAAGTATGTATCAGGTGTTGGAGAATCTGGGATTTACAAAGGGAAATATCCTGGAGCCATCTATGGGAGTCGGGAACTTCTTTGGAAAGCTTCCAGAGAATCTAAACCAGTCCAAACTCTATGGAGTGGAACTGGACAGCATCAGTGGCAGAATTGCTAAACTTCTCTATCCAGATGCCAATATCCAGATCAAAGGCTTTGAGAAGACGGATTATCCCAATGATTTCTTTGACGTGGCAATCGGAAATGTGCCATTCGGTGCATATAAGGTCAATGACCGTCAGTATGACCGCTACAATTTTATGATTCATGATTACTTTCTTGCCAAGACTATAGATCAGTTACGTCCAGGTGGTGTAGCTGCGTTGATCACAACAAAGGGAACTATGGACAAGGCATCACCGGAAGTCCGGAAATATTTGGCAGAGCGTGCAGACTTGTTGGGGGCAATCCGACTGCCGAACACAGCTTTTAAGGCAAATGCAGGAACAGAAGTCAGTGCTGATATTTTGTTTTTCCAGAAGCGTGAGAGTTTCACAAAAGAGATGCCAGACTGGGTGAATTTGGAGAGTGATGCAAATGGGATTACCATTAACAAGTATTTTGTTCAGCATCCGGGATTGATTCTTGGTGAGATGAAAGAAGTGTCCGGTCCGTATGGTATGGAAACAACCTGTGCTCCAATGGAAGGAGCTGATCTGGAATTACAGTTACAAGAAGCTGTAAAACACATCAAGGGAAGCATGGTAGCGGCAGTAGATATAGAGGCAGAACTGGATGAGATGCCAGAGAGTATTCCGGCAGATCCGAATGTTCGAAATTACAGCTATACGGTGGTAGATGATCAGGTATATTACCGTGTCAATTCTTTGATGAATCAGGTGAAAATGCCTGCAGCCACTGCAGAACGTGTAAAAGGCATGGTTGCAATCCGTGATACCGTTCGTGAACTGATCGCCATGCAGATGGAAGAATTTGTCACAGACGAAGAAATCCAGAAACAGCAGAAAAAACTGAATCAGGTGTATGATACCTACACAGCAAAGTATGGAGTTATTGGAAGTAATGCTAACAAACGTGCATTTTCTGATGACTCTTCTTATTGTCTGCTGTGTTCCCTGGAAGATTTGAATGAAGATGGAACATTGAAGCGGAAAGCGGACATGTTTACCAAACGAACCATTAAAAAGGCGGTCGCTGTGACAAGTGTGGAGACAGCTACAGAAGCACTTGCTCTGTCCCTAAATGAAAAGGCTAAAGTAGATCTCCCATATATGGCACAGTTGACCGGAAAGACCGAAGAGAAAATCACAGAAGAGCTGGTTGGAGTTATCTTCAAAAATCCACTGACAGACCAGTGGGAAAGTGGAGATGAATATCTGTCCGGAAATGTTAGGGATAAATTAAATACAGCGAGAACTTTTGCAGAGAATCATCCAGAATTCACACCGAATGTCCGTGCATTGGAGGCAGTTCAGCCGAGAGATCTGGAAGCATCGGAGATTGAAGTGCGTATTGGAGCCACCTGGATTGAACCTTCGGATTATCAGGAGTTTATGGTGGAACTGCTTCATACGCCGAGGTATCTTGCGCAGAAGGAAATACAGGTAAAATTCTCTGAGATAAATGGTGAGTGGAGGATTACAGGAAAGAACGCCGACAGTCCAAGAAATGCGTTTGCCTATGCAACGTATGGAACGGAGAGAGCAAATGCCTACCGGATTCTGGAAGATACCTTGAATCTAAAAGATGTTAGAATCTATGATAAAGTCGTAAATGACAATGGGGATGAAGTGCGAGTTTTGAATAAAAAAGAAACTATGTTGGCATCACAAAAGCAGGATGCTTTGAAGGCTGCATTCCAAGATTGGATTTTTAAGGATCAGCAGAGGAGAGAAAGACTGGTAAGCGTGTACAATGAACGTTTTAATAGTATCCGTCCCCGTGAATACGATGGAAGTCATCTGACTTTCCCAGGAATGAATCCGGAAATAGAACTTCGATCGCATCAGAAAAATGCAGTCGCACATCAGCTATACGGTGATAATGTGCTTCTGGCACATGTAGTAGGAGCTGGGAAGACTTACGAAATGGTAGCGGCGGCAATGGAGAGCAAACGTCTGGGATTATCTCAGAAAAACCTCTTTGTAGTTCCAAACCATTTGACGGAGCAGTGGGGAGCAGAATTCCTGCAGTTATATCCAGGGGCGAACATTCTGGTAGCAACGAAAAAGGATTTTGAACCGGCAAATCGAAAGAAGTTCTGTGCCAGAATCGCTATGGGAAATTACGATGCTGTTATTATTGGTCATTCCCAGTTTGAGCGTATTCCAATCTCTGATGAGAAACAGGAAGCCATGCTTCAGAGGCAGATTGATGATCTGGAAATGGCAATCCAGAGTGCAAGGTATGAACAGGATGGTGGACGTTATACCGTCAAACAGATTGAAAAGACAAGAAAAACATTGCAGACAAGGCTGGAGAAACTGAATCAGAAAGAGAAAAAAGATCAGGTAGTTACGTTTGAAGAACTGGGAGTGGATCATTTATATGTAGATGAAGCACACAGTTATAAAAACGCATTTCTTTATACAAAAATGAGAAATGTAGCCGGGATTGCACAGAATGAAGCACAGAAGTCGGCGGATATGTTTAATAAATGTCAGTATCTAGATGAGATTACCGGAGGAAAAGGCATTACCTTTGCTACGGGCACACCGATTAGCAACAGCATGACGGAATTATATGTTATGCAGAGGTATCTGCAGAACAGCAAATTACAAAATATGGGACTTGGACTGTTTGATTCCTGGGCCTCCACCTTTGGCGAGGTAGTCACGAGCATTGAG